>Ga0213868_10005140_pt1 | contig 11813 bp, 9 predicted proteins | sample PICome_9_FD_160087 | JGI IMG/M metagenome (GOLD analysis project Ga0213868, IMG submission 160087) | Coastal seawater microbial communities near Pivers Island, North Carolina, United States - PICO127 | ecosystem: Environmental > Aquatic > Marine > Coastal | place: USA: North Carolina | collected...
AGGTATTGATGCCGTAAATTTCTTCGATATTAACGATCCCTTATCTAATAACCATGCATCAACCTTTCTATGACCACGTAGCTGTAATTTACCTAAAACCAGCTCATTAACAACTAATGAGTCAATGGTAAGATCCATACTAGGCCACAAAAATTTAGCCTGTTCATCAGTTATCTGTTGTGTATCTTCTGATTTTGGCAAAGCTATTATCAATTTATCTAGGTCTACTTTTAATACGGTATTATCATTAAAATCAGTCGGCCAGTAAATCGAGCCCTTAGATTGCAAGCTATTAATATTTGCACGCCAACCTTGAGCCTCTTTTTTTGCTGAGAGAGTTAAATCAGTGAACTGCTGATTAAATCCAGTCAACTTTCCTACTTTAACAACCGTATCATTCATACTGGCGATAAATGAATTGTCACTTTGACTACTATACTGCTTTGACCATTCATACCACTTATCTAGAGATAATTCCGCTAATTGACCACGTAACCTTACGCCATGGTCTGGTAGCTCAGCGTGTCCTAGGCCGAGATTAATTTCTCCGCGCCAGGACTTGCTAGCAGGAGCTAAGACGGCACTCAAGAGCTGGCCATATTCAATAGAATAGATTTGCAGATTATCGTTTTGTTGTTTGAGTGAGGCACTAAAATTTTTGATGTCTTTATTTGTCTTGCCATAAGGCTCAGGCAAATCAACTTCAACGCCTTTTAAATCAGACTCCACAGAAGCATCAATATTAAATTCACCTATTGCTTTTTCTGATATGACAACATTAACTTCGTAAGCTGTTTTCCCAGCTATAAATGTAGGTATTGATTTGGGCAGGGTCTTTTCAATCTGCTGTGTTGAAACCTGACCGGTTGCTGAAACAATTGTCACATCATTTTTTGGTATTACATTGATATTTACCGGTTCATCAAATACGTTTGCCTTGATATCCTTCGCTGTCACGCCATTATTAGTGAAGTTTAATTTGCCATTAATCTTTGACATCACCAGTTCGGGTATTGATTTGGACTGTAGCTGACTATCAATAAAACTGACAGAACCAGAGGCTTCGGTGGCATCTGTATCAGCTAATGGCACCATCAAATTTAGCTTGATATTACTCGCACCTTGAGCATTAGTAGCATCAGCTATACTGCCAAAACGTTTTTTCAACTGACTGTCTTTTAAAAAAAGTAAGGCATTAGCAGTTGTGCCGCCTAAAGTTCCTACCGTTCTTAATATCGGCTTATCTTCAAGCAATTTATTAATCGTGGTTGTTACATCAATAAAATTAAATCCAGATATCTTGCCATGCTGACTTTTAATATGAAGGTCATTGCCTGAACCTGTAATTAGCCCACTAACATCAACTAAATCAGGCCATTCCGATGCATAATGCAATTGCACCTTTTCTGCTTGCAGTGTCATTTTAAACTGACCTTTGTCGGGTTCAGCGTCATAAGGAAAGGCAGCTAAATCACCTTTTAACTCAATGCTACCATCAACGATATTGCCGGCTACAAAAGCTTTTTTTGACCATAGTTTAAAACTATCACTTAATATTTTTTGAGGCACATAAGATTGCCAACGATTAATACTGACATCTTGCATGGTTATTTTAAGGTCATTAGTAACCTTGCCATCACTCGCATGTTGCACACTACCATCGAACTGAATGCTTAAATCATCATTCCATAGTCGTAAGGCACGGCTCTGTATTGTCCAGAACTTATCTTGTTGCCGTAAATTTAATTCTCCAGTTAGAGAATCAAAAAATACCGCGTCGTCTAACCATGTTTCAGGATAAAAAGTAACTTTGTGACTATCTAATTTTAGGTTTGCAATCCCTTCTTGCCAATTGATTGATGCCGTTAATCCCGTCACACCCGGATAATCTTGCCACGGTAACATCACGCCATCACGGATATTAAATGCTAATTGCGTTAGGCCTTCTGCCACAGAATATTGCAAATTTAAGTTTTCGACATCGCCGGCAGGTTGCTGCTTCCTAATGATTTCTGGCGACCGGCCACTTAAAGAAGCCACAGCAGTGATATCACTTAACCGCAGATAATTACTAGTAATTACCCAATCATTTTCTTGCTGTTTTTTAATACTAAATTCTGTTGTCGGCCAAACGTCATCATTCATTTTAAATTGAATTTCATGACCAGATAATTGCCATGATTGCCCTTGTTGTCGCCAATCAAATTCGCCAATAAGATTCTCAATCAATACCGAGTTATAAGCTACCTTTTCCTGGATAGATACCATTTCTGTCTGCGTTAAATTGATACTTGTTTTAACGGCTTCTATAGTATTGCCGACGCCATTAGCTGAAATATTTGCGGTTAAATTTCCATTTTTAATAGCTATATCTTGCCAACTAATCTGGGATGAAAATGGTGCTAAGTTCAAATCGTCAACTTGTGCCTGCAACAACCACGAACTCTTCTGCAAGTCGTCCGAATTTAATAGCCATTGTCCTGAAAATTGAAGCTTAGTCCCTAAAGTGCTTGGCAATCGAAGTAAGCCACTAGTTACCCATGTTTCTGAGTAATGGGTTAAGTCGACATTAGTAAGTTGATAACTGCCAGAGAAAGCTTTATTTGTCTGATCACTATAATCGATAATAACGTCGTTTAATCGAACACGATTGAGTAAGTTTAACCAGCTTGCCCAATCTATAATCAGCGGATCAGACTGTGGTGAAGAGCTAAGGCCTTGCAGTTGAAATTGTCCAGCCTGATCACGAACTATGCTCAACTGTAAGCCGGTTAATGACAAATCATTTAACACCGGTTCACCACGTTGTAAGCTATAGAGCAAATCTAAACCGACGAAAATCGATTCGATACTCAGTAATTCAGTCTTATTATCTTGCCTAAGTACAGTAATCGTATCGACCTGTAATTTAGGTTTTAGATCAATCCAGCTCAAACCCGCGGTACCAATTTCAACTGGATAACCCAACTTGTTGCCGACCCACAGGGCAATTTCATCTTGCCGTTTATCTACCGCATCTACCAACCAATAAACAGCGCCCACCAGTAACATCAGCACTGTCGATAGAATAATTAGCAAATAAGCAACTTGTTTACTTGCGATATGTAAGCCGCGCAGAAAAACCGACATATTTCTTACATTAACACTACGTTAAATTGTTCGCGACCATATTGCGTTTCACACTGAAACAGTATTGGTTTACCGATAAATTGTTCTAGCTCGGCCACATAGGTTGAATCTTCGTCATTAAGACGATCAATGACGTCTTGCGATGCCAACACTAAAAACTGAGTCATCTCGTATTGTTTCGCTTCGCGCATAATTTCACGGAAAATTTCATAACATATAGATTCAGCACTTTTCGCATATCCTTTGCCATCACAACAGGGACAAGGTTCACATAAAATGTGACCCAAACTTTCACGGGTACGCTTGCGAGTCATTTCGACTAAACCTAACTCGGATACCCCGCAAATATTATGTCGAGCCCGATCAGATGACATTGCTTTTTCTAAAGCGCGTAACACTTGAGCGCGATGTTCTAGCTCTTCCATATCAATGAAATCAAGAATAATAATACCACCGAGATTACGCACCCGTAATTGACGGGCGATAGCATGGGCAGCTTCTAAATTTGTTTTAAATATTGTTTCTTCTAAATTTTTATGGCCGACAAAACCACCAGTATTAACATCGACCGTGGTCATCGCTTCCGTTTGGTCAAAAATTAAATAGCCGCCTGATTTCAGTGGCACTTTCCGTTCTAAGGCTTTATTTATTTCATCTTCGACACTAAACATATCAAATAAGGGTCGATCGCCTTTATACCGTTCCAAGCGAGAAGCACATTCCGGCATAAAACCTTCAGAAAAGCTAAGTGCTTTGTCATAAGCTTCACCAGAATCAATTCTAATCCGATCAATATCAGGCGAAAACAGATCACGTAATGCTCTTAGCGCTAGAGGTAAATCTTCATGTAAAGGTTCACCACATTTTATTTTTGACTTACGTTCACCTAGCTTAAACCAGAGGCGATGCAAAAAATCTAAGTCTGCCAATAGCTCGGCTTCAGTCACGCCTTCGGCTGCCGTCCGTAAAATATAGCCCCCCGTACTATGTTCAAGTTGTGACACTAGGCAGGACTTCAAACGGGCACGTTCTTCCTCACCTTCAATTTTAAGTGAAACACCGATGCCTTGCGCTTCTGGCATATAAACCAAATAACGAGAAGAGACGGATAACTGTGTCGTTAATCGTGCACCTTTACTGCCCATAGGGTCTTTGATGACTTGCACCAAAACTTCTTGGCCTTCGCGTAATAACGATGTTATGGGTGGCACCACAGTTTCTTGTAAATCGCCGGTCTGTCCTTTAGGAATCGAAATATCAGAAGCATGTAAAAAGGCCGCACGCGAAAAACCTATTTCAACAAATGCTGCCTGCATACCCGGTAAAACACGACACACCTTGCCCTTATAGATATTTCCTACTAAACCGCGACTTTCTGTGCGCTCAATAAATATCTCTTGCAACACACCATTATCTACCACGGCAACGCGCGTTTCACTCGGTGTGAGGTTGATTAATATTTCGCTACTCATTCCGCTTGCCCTATTAATTGCTGTAATAACAATCCCGTTTCACGTAACGGTAATCCCATAATCGCAGAATAACTGCCTTGTATTTGGTCAATAAATAAAGCAGCTAAACCTTGTACCGCATAAGCACCTGCCTTATCAGTACCTTCTTGTGTTGATATATACCAATCAATGTCTGAATTTGTCATAGTGGCAAAAGTCACTTGGCTGATATTTAATTCACACTTGATTTGCGTTGCCGTAACCAACGCCACAGCTGTCATCACCTGATGCGTTCGACCAGAGATCTGTTGCAACATGGCGCGTGCATCATCGTCGTTACTCGGTTTTCCCAAAATAATATCAGCTAATACCACCGAGGTATCAGAACCTAATACGGGTCGTTTGTTTAACTCAGATAAGGTGTTCCAACCGGCTTGTGCTTTGGCGATAGCTACCCGTTTAACATAATCAATCGGAGTCTCATTTGCCAAGCGGCTTTCGTCAACATCGACCGACAACACCGTGAAATCAACGTCAATTTGAGTCAATAGTTCACGTCGACGAGGTGAGTTTGAGGCTAAATATATTTGGGGGAAATTCATGCGCGGTGGTATGGATGATTTTGTAACACGGTCCAAGCACGATATAACTGCTCAGCCATCACGATACGCACCAAAGGGTGTGGCAAGGTTAGTGCTGATAATGACCAGCGCTGGTTGGCTCGCTGTAAACATTCATCGGTTAAACCATCTGGCCCACCAACAATCAATGAGACATCTCGTCCATCAGCCATCCAGTTTTTAAGTTGTTCAGCTAATTCCTCAGTGCGCCATGACTTGCCTTGCACATCTAAGGCTACGACATGGTGGCTATCTGGAACAGATGCCAATATTCGTTCACCTTCTTCTCGCATCCATTGTGATGGACTGCCACTTTTACCCCGTTTTGCAGGTATTATTTCATGCAGCTGTAAACTACATTCTCGTGGCATACGTTTCGCATATTCTTGATAACCATCGGTTACCCATGCTGGCATTTTAGTCCCGACTGCCAGCAGGTTTAACTTCATTTATCTTCTGCCGTCACCTGCGCTTCAACATCTGTTTTAGCGGGAACGCTCCACAATTTTTCTAAAGTATAAGTAGCACGAATTTCTGGAGTCATAATATGAACAATGACATCACCCAAATCAACAAGAGCCCACTCACCGACATCTTCACCTTCCATTCCTAGAGGGATAACACCTGCCGCTTTAGCTTGAACATTAACTTCATTGGCCAATGCCTTTACTTGACGTGTTGATTTACCGGTTGCAATAATCATAAAATCTGTAAAATCAGTCATTGCTGTAACATCCAATATTTGAATGTCTTCTGCTTTAATGTCTTCTAGCGCGTCAACTACTAACAGTTTTAATTCTTTAGCCTGCATAGGGCTCTCTCCGTTGTATATAATCATAGTAGTTTAACATTAAGGACAATATTAAAGCGCTATAGACTTTCATAGAGTTGTAGATAAGCCTCGGCACTCTGCTCCCAGCTGTAATTCTGCTCCATAGCCGTTATCATCATTTTCCGCCAAATGCGCGGGCGCTGAAACAGTTCAAGCGCACGAACAATCGTTACTTCCAATGCCTCAGCAGTAGTTTGGTTAAATGTAAAACCGGTAGCGATTTCATTTTTACGGTTAGATTCTGTCGCATCAACTACGGTATCAGCCAAACCACCAGTATTACGCACAATTGGCAAGGTGCCATAACGTAGACTATAAAGCTGATTTAGGCCGCAGGGTTCAAATCTTGATGGCATTAAAAATACATCCGCACCCGCCTCAATTTGATGCGCCAATTTTTCATTATAGCCAATATCAACCCCCACTTTATTAGGGAAACGGGCGCGAAGAATGCGCAAGTCCTGCTCGTAATCTGCCGCTCCACTGCCTAAACAGGCTAGTTGGATATTAGCATCTGACTCAAGTAATTCAGTGACTGCATCGAGTGTTAAATCAATGCCTTTTTGTGAAACTAAGCGACTGATCAGTCCCATCAACAATACGTCTTCTTTTTCGGGTAAACCAAAATACTGTTGCAAACTTGATTTATTGATAGCTTTATTGCGAATATTTTTGATGTTATAGGTTTTCTTTAGATACGAATCCGTTTCTGGATTCCATTCATTGTTATCAATGCCGTTAAGGATGCCAGATAAACGCCCCTGTTTTGCACGTAGAGACAATAAACCTTCTAATCCGTAACCAAATTCATAACTACAAATTTCTTTTGCATAAGTCGGGCTAACTGTCGTGATATGGTCAGCATAAATCAATCCGCCTTTCATCAGTGACAGTAAGCCGTAAAATTCTAGGCCATCGCTATGCCAAAGCTTTTCAGGCAAATCCAATGCATCAAATATAGCTCGTGAGTACAAACCTTGGTATGCAAGATTATGGATCGTAAACACGGTAGCCGGGCGATTTGGCAAGTCAGCGATCAAAGCAGGTGCTAAACCCGTTTGCCAGTCGCTACAATGAAGAATATCAGGTTGCCAGTCTAAACCAGCTTGGTTCATCGATAAAGCAGCAATAGCTCGCGAAAACAACGTAAAACGGGCCGCATTATCTTCCCAATCTTCACCACTAGGAGCACTGTAAGGCCCTCCTTCGCGATCAAAATGTTCTGGCGAATGAACTAACCATATCGTCACATCACTCTCCGGCAACGTTGACTGCAAAATTTCAATAGGTGAATGAAAGCCATCAAGTTTGAGTGTAGCAATGGTGTAAATACTACCAAGTCTTTCAAGACATTTTCGGTAGGCAGGCATAATAATGCGAATATCTTGCCCTTGTTGATGAAGTGCTATCGGTAAACTACCCGACACATCAGCCAGCCCCCCAGTTTTAATGAGAGGATGAACTTCACTACTGGCAAAAAGAATTTTTCGCACACCGTGCTCCTAAAAATTGTACAATTATCCAATTATATACGGTCTTGGGCATATGCACAGCCCGCAACGGGAGATTACATGAAACCTTGCACAATCATTATTTTTGGCGCCACAGGCGATTTATCAAAGAAAAAACTGCTTCCAGCACTCTATCATCTAAACATTGAAAATCGCTTAACGGCTGATACCAAAATAATCTGCATGGGTCGCCAAGAAATGGCTCAGGATGAATGGATATCACTAGTAAGCGAATATGTTTCATTAAAAGCCCGTGATGGTGTCAAAGCTGAAGCTTTAGACAATTTTCTTTCTAAAATAAGCTACTTCCAGAATGACATTAATGATGCAGAATCATACAAAGATCTGCAAAAAATATTAGTAGATCCTGAACAAAGCTTTCCAAAAAATATCGTATTCTACTTATCTATCAGCCCATCACTATTTGGCATAGTTGGCGATCAATTGGCAGCAGTCGGTTTAAATAAAGAAGATAAAGGCTGGCGTCATCTAGTCGTTGAAAAACCATTTGGTTATGACCAAAAAAGTGCCGCTAAACTTGAAGGTGTGCTACGTAAAAACTTTACTGAAAAACAAACCTATCGTATTGACCATTACCTTGGTAAAAGCACCGTTCAAAATATCTTTGTATTCCGTTTTGCCAATTTATTGCTAGAACCATTATGGAACCGTAACTACATTGATCACGTGCAAATCACCCATGCTGAGCAACAAGGTGTTGGTGGCCGTGCCGGTTATTATGACGGTTCTGGTGCAATGCGCGACATGATTCAAAGCCATCTATTACAAGTAATGACATTAATCGCTATGGAACCACCTGCAGATTTAAATGATGAATCATTGCGCGATGAAAAAGTTAAAGTATTAAAGGCACTGCGTCCTATTACAGAAGACATGGTTGATAGCCATGCTTTCCGTGGCCAATATTCTGCTGGTGTTGTGAATGGCGAGAAAATTAAAGGCTATCTTGAAGAAGATGATGCACCAGACAATAGTGTGACTGAAACCTATGCCGCGATGAAACTGTATATCGATAACTGGCGCTGGCGCGACGTGCCATTTTACCTACGCACAGGTAAATGCATGCCCGAATCAAAAGCGATGATCGCTATTCGTTTCAAAAAGCCACCTCAAGAGCTTTTCAAAGATACTGAAATTGGTACAAGTCATGCCAACTGGATCACCATGGGCTTACAACCAGACAATACCTTACGTATTGAATTGCAAGCCAAAAAACCTGGTTTAGAAATCAGTGCTCATACTGTCGGTCTAGAAACAGTTGAAAATGAAGATGAAAAACATAAATTAGATGCCTATGAGGCAATGATCTTAAATGCTATTTTAGGCGAACGTTCATTATTTTTACGTTCAGATGAAGTAGATTTAGCGTGGAAGGCTGTTGACCCAATTATTGAAAAATGGACTAAAGAGCAAGATTTTGTTCATAAATATGAAGCTGGCACATGGGGACCAGAAGAAGTAAGTCAGATCTTTGATGATCCATGTCATCAATGGCGTAATAACGTTTAAACCAACGTAATACTTAGTAAAAAAAGCCGGAATAGTAGTCATGTTATTCCGGCTTTTTTATACCTAAATCTTACAGGGACTTTCACTGGCGGATCAAACAATAAAATCGTACAATTAGTTTAGAACCAAGTAGTCAGCAGCTGATTCATTGGCTTCAAGCCTCGGCACATAACCAAGGCAAGGTGCCCAAATACGTTGTGTTAATGTCTCAACAATTTCGATAGATTCAGGGTTTTGACCCAGATTATTAGCAATCCAGCCTTGTAACTTTAAGCCAGTCGACTCAATGGCCTTAACCGTCAACAAGGCATGATTAATACAACCCAAACGTATATCTACCACTAAAATAACAGGTAAATCTAAACTTATCGCTAGATCAGCCATCGTTTCAGTCTGATTGAGCGGCACCAACCAACCACCAGCGCCCTCCACCACTACGGCATCGCTTTGTTGCTGTATAAGGTCAAATTGCTGTTTAATTAAGGCCAATTCAATAGCAGTATTCACTTGTTCAGCCGCAATATGGGGAGCAATAGCGGGCGCAAAGGTATAAGGATTTATCAGCTCATAAGCTAACTTAACATCTGCTTGCTGACTCAATTTCAGTGCATCATCATTTCGCAAACCGTCAATTGTAACTTCACAACCACTAGCGATGGGTTTCATTGCCGCAACACGTTTACCTTCCCGTTGTAATAATTCAATTATCGCCACACTGATCCGAGTTTTGCCTACATCCGTATCCGTACCTGTTACAAACACACTATTCATACTGACCTCCTATGTAGTATTTGGTTAACAGGGATACGTACCTCGCCATCTATTTTTTGCTGCTTAAGTTGTCCACCCCAAGCATGCCCATACACCACTTCATAGGTCGCGGGTAAAAGTCCATCGCGCCGAAATGGTTCATAGGCATCGCTAACCTGCTTAATCGTATTTTTACCTGTTAAACCTCGCCGGCGCCCAGAATTCACATTACGAGCACCTAACACTTTTAAATCTTTCATCAATGCCATCGCGGAATCATAGGTTAGCGTATAGCGGTCGGTATCCAACACAGGCTCGGCAAGTCCCGCCGCCATCATCGCTTCACCCACATCATGCATGTCATAAAACATATTTACGTGCGGATAATCATCAACCTCAGCCCATGCTTGGCGTAATTCACGCAAGGTATCAGGGCCTAAGGTAGTAAACATTAACAAGCCATCAGGGCGTAAAACACGTTGAATCTCAGCAAAGCTCATTCTAGGATCACACCACTGCAAAGCTAAATTGGCGAAAACCAAATCAACACTGTTATCTGCGAGTGGTAAATTTTCCGCATCGCCCGCCAAGTAAAAAGGCATATTGGAATATGGTAACCAACGTTTGATACCTGATGCTTTCTGATAACGCTGGCGAGCGTGTTGCAACATGGCCGGCGCTATATCCAATGCTAGCATTTGAGCATGAGGATAGCGTTTAGCTAAGAACGTTAAGTTTCTGCCTGTTCCTACGCCTAAATCTAAGACTCGTTTAGGTTGAAGTCTGACTAATGATAGGCGCTCTAATAACTCATCACCGGTCTGACGTTGTAACACGGCAACATCATCATAATGTGTAGCAGCATGACCAAATGATCGAGCAACAAGATGTTTTTTGGGTAGTTCATTATTCATTTATAAACAGTTCTATCGCCTGCTGGCATTCTTTGGGCTGAGAAATAAAGGGCGCATGGCCCGCACCTTTTAATAAGATGGTTTGTACATTGCTTGTCATTTGTTTTACTACGTCTAACATAGTGCTAGAAATTAAAGTGTCACGATCACCTAAAATTATCAATATTGGACAATCAAGCATTGCTAATTGTGCTCGCAAATCAGTAGCTATCAGCAAATTAAGTCCTGCTAATAACGCTTCTGCTACCGGTGGCTTTTCGATAGCCAATTGCTCAGCTAATTGTCGAATCGTGTCACGACTATGCACCGAACCCCGTGCTTGCAATAACAAAAACCGCTGTAAAGTATCAGCTTGATCATGCTTTAAATTCTCAGCAAAAGCATCGAAAATAGCGGGATCCATCGCACAAGACCAATCGTCTTTTTTCACAAAACATGGTGTTGTAGCTACTAATACTAATTTTTCAACCCGTTCAGGAAATTGGTCAGCAAAGGCTATGCTAATTAGCCCACCTAAAGACCAGCCTAACCAGTAAGCTGATTTGGGTAGTTCGCTGGCAAGATTGGCTAGCATCACGGCGAGATCTAAAGCATTTTCATCCCAAGCACTTCGCCCATGTCCTGGTAAATCAACTAAGTGTAAGGTAAACGTTTTTGCTAAGGCTTCAGTCATATCATGCCAAACAGCACTGTGCATACTCCAGCCATGAAGCATTACCAGGTCGGGCCCCTGTCCGATCACTTTAATGTGCATATTTCTTCCAATGCATCTAAGAGCTGCTTCACGTGATGTTCACTATGATTAGCTGACAAAGTAATACGTAAACGCGCCGAGCCTTCAGGTACGGTCGGCGGTCTAATAACGCCAACTAACAAGCCTTTGGCTTCTAATGTTTGACCTATTTTTATAGCTTGTTTTTCATCACCAATGATCACTGGTTGGATAGCTGTCATTGATGGCATGAGGTGCAAACCCAATGCTAGTGCGCCCTTTCTAAATTGGGCAATCAAAGCCTGTAATTTGTTTCTGCGCCAGTTTTCATCTTGTGCTAATTTCAGACTGACAAGTGTTGCGG
>Ga0213868_10005145_pt1 | contig 11807 bp, 7 predicted proteins | sample PICome_9_FD_160087 | JGI IMG/M metagenome (GOLD analysis project Ga0213868, IMG submission 160087) | Coastal seawater microbial communities near Pivers Island, North Carolina, United States - PICO127 | ecosystem: Environmental > Aquatic > Marine > Coastal | place: USA: North Carolina | collected...
GGGCGAGGGCGAGGGCGAGGGCGAGGGCGAGGGAGAGGGCGAGGGAGAGGGCGGCGGCGGCGAGGGCGGCGGCGGTGGCAGTGGTGGTGGTGGCAAGTGGGGATGCGGTGGTGGCATTGCTTTCGACGGCGAGGGGGGGTCCGGCGGCGGTGCGGATTGCGCGGACGCGAGCTCACCAGAGCCCTCGATGACGCCGGACGATCCTTCGCCCGAAGCCTCTTCGGGCCACGAGGGCAGCACTTGATCGGCGGTGGCACTGGCGGTCGACAAGGAAAGCGCCAGGATCAGCCACGTTGATCGCAGTCGCGATCCGGGCGACGGTGGCGGCATGCGCGCGCGTGAGTCAGCGCCAACTCAACCACGCGCGCGCTCGCGCACACACGCGCACACACACGCGTGTGTGTGTACACGGTTCGCGCTCTTCCATATCAACGCCTGTTAGGTGCAGTGGTTATGATTGGGAAGCCTTTGCTACGCGCAGCGGTGGCGACAGTGCCGAAGATTTGTATTCGTGGGGTTGTGGGTTCGTGGGTTTGTTGGTTGCGACGGTGCGACGGTGCGACGGTGCGCGCTCAACGCGCACCGTCGCCGCTAGCCTGAGAGCGACAATTTGGTGATTTTGCACTTGTGAACCGGGACTTATCGCACCCAAGAACCGGCAACGATGGTCAAGCGCGCAGTCACGTCCTCGCACGACTCGGCCAAGGCCGAGAAGCTGTCCGGCTACATCCGGAAGGTTGCCAGCCAGCTGTCGGAGGAGCGAAGCGGTGGCGACAAGACCTCCAATAAGGCCTTCACGATGTCGAAGCAGGCCGTCACCGAGATGGAGCTGCTGATTGAGCACGCCATCAACAACATCGCGTACAATTCGGGCGCCATTCTCAAGTACAATGGGGCGGGCACCGTCAAGCCCGACACGGTCCAACTGGCCACTAAGACGGCCTTCAACGGGGTGCTGCGCAACCTGGTCACCGCGGCCGGCTCGCTCGCGCTGAAAAATTACGAGGCCTCGTTGGAGGCCCCACCGGCGTCGGCATAGGCGCGATTTTTTTAGCATGGTTCGGTGCGGGCTCGGTCGGAGAATGCTACTTAATAAAATTCTTAAGTGAAAATTCAAACGCGGCTTGGGCCCGCTTTGGCCCCCTGGCTAAGTGCTCATCTTTTGATGCATATAATTAATTGGCAATTAATGAGTCTACATCAAAAGGTGAGCACTTTGTCCGAGCGCGGAAAGGTCGCGCGGGCGGTGTCGAAATCTCACTTGAGAATTTTATTAATAATTCTCTCAAGACTGCTGCCCATCGACGCGGTCGTCCGTTCGAAACCCGACCGGGGTGTACCCTTGCGTGCCGCGTCCCGCCTCGTAGCGCCTCAGCATTGCGCTGTAGCGAGCGTCGTAGTCACCAAAGTCGCGCACAAAGCCAAGCGCGACCTGCGGTGGGTGCTGCACCAGCCATGCACGATAGTTCTGTTCGCCCTGGTAGTAGCGCTGCTTGAACGCGTGCACTGTCGCGCGTCCTGCCGTTTCCCGACGCGCTGTGCGCATCGCGTGATCCATGGTCGAGAGGTAGGCATGGCCCGCGGTCGTGGTGAAAAAGTCGTGCGGGCGGCCAGGAGTCGTGGGCACGATGTTCCAGCGGCCTTTCTTGTCGTTGTTGCAGCCCGCAAACCAAAAGTCGCTCGCTTGCATTGTGCGCAGGGGCGCACGAACGCCGCCAATCGCCCGGCTGCTCCGGCCACGCGGTCACGGCCGTCCGCCCCGTTGGGTCGGCCACGAGGGTCGCGTGGGGGCCGCGGTAACTGGTGTTGCCGTTGCTGCCCCGCTGCCCCGCTTCCCCGCTGCGGCATGGCGTTCTTCTTCGCGTCTTGGAGGCCGTGCTTGCGAACGGGACGGCCGTTTCCGCGGATGTACCCGCGCGTCGGGTAACGGGCGTGCTTGCTCGGGGAGGGAAGCGGCGTGGCGGTGGCGGTGGCGGTGGCGCTGCTGGCGACGCTGCTGGCGACGCTGCTGGCGACGCTGCTGGCGACGCTGCTGGCGACGCTGCGCACCGAGCGCGCGCGTCGTCGTCGTCGTCGTCATTCTTCCGGCGGCGCACGAGCAACGCGCCGCAGATATGGTTGGGCCAGGATGCCTGTAAGCAAGGAAAGGATTGGCGGGTGCACGGCGCCGCCACCATGGGAGGGCCGGGGGCACGCTACGTGCTGCGCGTGTCGGTCCAAAAGTCGGAGGTGGACCTGGCGCAGCAGTTCCTGACCAAGGGCGGCACGCTGGGCGGCGCGGCGGCGCGCGGCAACACGAGCCTGGCGCTCTCGCACGCCGACAAGCACGAGACCTTTCTGCTCACCGAGACCAACCAGACCATCGACCTGCCGCTGCCGGATAGGCTGCTGCGCACGTCGCGAAAGCAGTACTTTGCGGAGGCACCTCCGGGCCAGCGCATCAGCGACGCGGTGGGGCCACACGTGCTGCTGAGCGACCGCACGCGCCTCAACGTGGTGTCCACGCGCACGGGTGCGGCGATCAACGGCACGCTCGTGTCGACCCTCGCGGGCACGGCGAGCGTGCCGTTGCTCAGCCTCTTCAGCACGGTGGAGGCGGGCGTGGCGGTCGAGGGCGCCACGGGCAAGGCGCCGCGGCCCCAAGTGGCTTTCACGCAGATCCCGATACGGTACCCCAACTGGGAATCGATCAACGCCACGCTGGGCGTGTGCGCGCCGCAGCTCATCCGCGTGGCCTCCAACGGCTCGGAGATGCCCGCGTCGGCGATCTTCTACACCCCGACGCGACAGGCAGCGCGGATCGCGCAGGTGCAGCCGCTGATCAAGTCGATCTACGACAGCGCGTGGAAGATGACCGAGGAGGCCGTGTTTGCGCCCGAGCCCAACCTGCACAAGAGCGTCATGGCGGAGCGGAACGCCGGCTTCGACGCGAGCGGCTACGCGCTCGCCGCGTCGGTCAACGACACGCCGCCGGCGCTCAGGCCCGAGGTGGCCGAGGCGGTGCTCAACGCCGCGTTCGCGCAGGAAGTTCCGGGCCAGCACCAGCACATGCTCGAGGCACTAAGCGTGCCGTCGCTCCGCGCGACGACGCGGTACGCGCGCGGCATCGCAACGGGCCTGTCGGCGGTGGCGGCGTACGCCATGCCCTACCGCGTCGACGGCACGCCCGCCGACACGCCCGAGGGCCTCAAGATGTTCCAGAGCGAGTCGTGGCCGTGCCAGGGCAACGTGGACTTTGGCCGGCTCGCGGACGACTGCGACGGGCAGGCCAACCTGGCCAACCAGTTCATCGAGCAGGCCAAGGGCCTCAAGGCGCGCGGCGCCGACATGGCGGCCTTCCCCAACCTGCGCGCGGTGGCCAACTCGCTCGGCGCGCACTACGTCTCGGGCATGGCGGTCATCGCGGCCAACGCGGGGCACGCGGACGCGGCGGACACGACCAAGACGACCATCGCGGGCCACGCGATCACGACGCTCCTGCCCAAGACGAATTTCGCGATGGCGATGCAGCGCGGCGCCAAGGCCAAGATCGCCGGCAAGGCCGTCGTCGATCCGCATTTTGAGAAGGCGGTGACCAATGCGCGGTGGGAGGCGTTGTACCCGCAGGCGCTGCTCGACGAGGTTCCCAAGGACGAGCGCCGACTGCTCGAGACGCACGACGCGGCGCGCCAAATGTACACGGCCACCATCGCCACGGGACCGCAGCCGCTGGCCATCGAAGGCACGACGTTCGCGTCGTCGCATTTGTACGAGCACGACGACGAGAAGCGCGCCGAGCGCATGGGCGCCTTCCTCGAGGCCAAGCGGTCGCTGGGGGACATATCGCCAAACATACTCCGCGTGTTCAAGACCCTCGACGTGGCCGAGACGGGGGAGCACGCCTTCTACAACAGCGTGGTGGAGTCGTCCTTCTCGCCCAAGCACGAGCTGTTCACGAGCGGGCCCCTGCGCAGCATGGGCGCCGCGTGCTGCCACGTGCGGCACGTGCAGGTCTCGCCGCGCGGCGACGTGACGGGAGCAGGCGCGAGCCCCAAGGACCTGGCGACGGGCAACTTTGCGCTCGTGCCGCTGTGGACGGCCGGCGCGACCGAGGGCGCGCTCATCGATGAGGCGCACGCCGAGAGCCTCTCGAACACACTGCCGATGCGTGGCGCGCCCATCACTGTCGGGTCGGACGTCTTCCAGAAGAACATGACCACGCTGCGAAACATCGACGCCTTCTTCCACGAGCCGGGCAAGGCGGAGTGCGACACGGTGCCCCACCAGGCCATCGTCTCCTTTGCGAGCTTGGTGGGCAACCCGAACGCGCTCGCCGACTTTGCCGTCGTCCTCAAGCAGAACCCGAACGTGCGCGGCGAGATCTACGGGCTGGACACGCCGATCACGGGCCTGGCCGTGAACGACCGGGGCGAGGAGCTCGGTCGGTATATTGTGCTCGAGATGGAGCTGCCGTGCAAGTGAGCGATACATAACTTGCCGGGGTTGTGGCTGTTAGTAAGTGGGTGGCGCCCATGTCGCTGCGACCAGCCCAAGCGCTGGTCGCGGAGAGTTCCAAGTTTAGCTTGCGCACATTTTTTGAAAGCAGCAACAGTCCGGCGCCCTCCCCGGCGAGCGCAGTACCCGAAGGCCTGCTAACGCCGAACGCACCGATGCAGCCGTCGCGCGCGATGATGGTGCCCACCGAGCCGGAGCACCCACTCTCGCCCACGTCGGCGCACGCACTGGCGGCGGCGGGGGCGCACCCCAAGCTGGTGCGCCCCGCCTCGGCACCCGCTGCCGGCCCAGGCAAGTTCACGTTCAATGGGCTGGTGCCCACGACGACACCGGTGCAGCTGCAACACAATCTCCTGCAGCAGCACCAGAAGGCCGCGATCCAGGCGGGCTTGGCGGGCGCCAGCAAGACGGCCGCGAGCGACCCGAACGAGGTGCTGCGGCTCAAGGCGCAGGTGCTCTCGCTCACGGAGCGCGCCAACCAGCTCAACGCCAACCTGGCCTCGACGTCCGAGAGCGTCGTGCGCGGCAACAAGGCGCTCACGACCGAGCGCGCGCAGTTCCACGCCAAATTCGCGAGCCTGACCAAGAAGCTGGAGGCGACGCAGGAGGCGCTCGCCGGGGCGGAGGCCCTTCCGGTGGAGGCGGCCAAGAACGCCAATCTGCTCAACGCCAAGATCCTCGAGCTGCAGGGGGAGAACCACCAGCTCACGCGGACGCGCGTGACGCTCGAGGCGACCATCGATGCCAAGGCCGCGGAGGTGGCCGCAATGCACGAGGCCTCGCAAGCCACGACCGAGACGCAGGCCGCGCTGCAGGCGCGGTGCGACGACCTGACCGGCAAGTACGCCGCGCTCGCCAAGCAGCACAGCGAGGTGCTCGCGCGGCAGGAGGCGCTCACGCAAGAGCTGGAAGAGCACCAGGCGGCGCTGATCAGTGCCGAGGTCAGGGCCGAGGCCGCCACGGCCGGTCTGGAGGCGACCAGGGTCGACGTGGCCACGGCCGACCAGCTGGTGGATGAGCTGGACGCCAAGCTGGCGGATGCGCGCATGGCAGCGCCCACCGGGGCGTGCGATGCGTGCGGGTGCGGGTCCGACGGGCCCGATGGGCCCGGCGATGCGGTCTACAAGGAGGCAAGGGCGCACCTGCGCAGGCTCGCGGAGCGTCGTTATGGCCTCGGGGACGACAACGGCGAAGACGAGCCCGTGTTCGAAGACGGACAGGGCGTGCACTTTCGGGGGGCGATCATCGAGAGCGAGGAGTGGAACCTCATGGAGAGGGCGGCGATGGAGCAGGTGGAGGCAGAGTCGCAGCAGGTGCGCCAAGAGGCGCCCACCGAGGCGGCGCCGGCAATGTGCTGCCCAAAGACGCTGCGGTGCGAGGAGCTGGAGCGGTTCGCCATCGAGGCGCACGGCAAGATGCATTGCGCCGAGGAGGCCGACTGCGAGCAGCTGGCGGAAGAGCACCGATTTGCGGATGCGATGGCCAAGCGGGCCCGGTGGAGCCTGACGAACAACGCGGAGGAGCGGGTCGTGGTGGCGCACGTGTACACCAACGCGGCGGACGCCGATGCGGATGCCGTGGCGATGGACGACGCGCCGTATTGCTGCCTCAGTGCAAGCATCCGGGACAACCCCCTCGCGGTGGCGCAACCTTACGACGACTCGTTCCACCTCGCGCGCGTGGGCGCACCGGTGGTGGCCGGTGCAGAAGAAGAAGGAGGAGGAGGCGCCGCCAACCGCACCAACGCTTTCGTGCAGGCCGTGAGCGCGGACCTGAAGTTCCACATGGACGGCTCGCAGGCGCGGTACAAGTCGTCCTCAACCACCGGCATGGCGCCCAGGGCGTGAGCCGGTAACCGCAGGGGCTGCTGGGGAGGGGAGAGGGAGGGGAGAGGGAGGGGAGAGGGAGGGGAGAGGGAGGGGGGAGGGGGGGGGAACCCGACCCCCTCCCCCCCCCCAAAGCGGCCACGGGAGCAACCCTTTGAACACACGGGACGGGAGTGGCCACACTGCCGCTCGCGGCGTTCTGGGAGAGCGCTTTGTTAGGACTCGTGTGGTTATTTTGCATGACTCGTGCGTTAAATGAATGTCCTCGTCGAATCAACACCCGTTCACGCAAGCGTAAAAGCGCTTGGCCGCACGCAAGGACCCGCTCCGGCCAGGGGCGGCGTCAAACACGTCAAAGACCGCGCGCCACTTCCGAAGTCGGGCGGTCCACTTGGCGTGGGCGAGCGCGCGCCGCCAGCGACGCGCGACCGGGCGGTCGTACATGGCCTTGCCGATGTCCTCGATCGACGGCCTCCCGGTCTTGGGCACCCACACTTGGTTGAGGTACATCGCGCAGTCCCGGATCAGGACCACAGCGATGTTGTAGGAAGCGGCGCGTTCGGTGAGCGAGAGGCGGCGCAGCGCGTCGCCGATCGCGTCGTGCAGCGCTTCGCCACGGCCGAGCACGACGAGGTTGTAGTTGACGCAGTACACTTCCGAAAAGCTGAGGCGCGGCGTGTTTTTCTGGAGGATGCAATCCAAGTTGGCGTGCAGTCTCGCGAGCGCGCTGTCCACGCGGCTTTGGATGTACGAGCCGGTCAACGGGCGGAGCATGTACGCGCCCGTGCGCGCGTGGTCGGTGGCAGGCTCGTACACCATCACCGTAATGGTGCACGCGCACCGGATGCGCGCAGCTACGCACGAACGCCTGGATCTTGTCAGGCGACGGGCTCGAGTAGTTTTTGCGCGAGTAGCGGCGGCACGGCGTTGCCCACCTGCAGGCACGCCTCGTGCTTCCGCTCGGGCAGCTTGTAGTCGGGCGGAAAGGTCTGCAGCGCGGCGAGCTCCTGCGTGCTCATGCGACAGTGACGCACCGCCTTGCCGTCCTCGAGCGTCACCCACGCGTGCGCGTGCTTTGCGCGCACGGTGGGCGCCGGCTTGTCGATGCTCGTGCACCAGTCTTCCCACCCGGCGCGCGCGTTGATCCACATCGTCTCGCCCTTTTTGCGGTTGAGCCTCTTGCGCACCTGCACAATCGAGCGGCCCGAGCGCACGTGCGTGCCGCGGGGCTTGGCGATCGCGTCGCGCGTCGTGCGCACGTTGGCCTTGCACGCCTTGCGCAGCAGCGCGGCCAGCAGCGAGGGCGTCGAGGCGATGAGCCGCACGCGCGTTTGCGGCACGCCCAGCTCCTGCAGCTGCAGCACGGCGAACGCGAGTCGCGTCGGGTGCCGCTTGCGCACGCGCTCCACGATCGTCTGCACGGCGTGGTCGCCCACCTGCTCGAGGCTCCACGAGGTGCACTTGGACGCGAGCATCATCTCGAGGCACCACTCGACCATGTCGGCGGCCTGGCGCGTGCCGCGCGAGCCCTCGTTGCCCGCGACCACGTTGGGCGTGTTGATGCGCGACAGCTTGACGCACGGCGGCGAGCAGTGCACGTGGAAGCGCCGGCCGTCGGTGGGCAGCTTGGCCACCGCCTCGGCCGACGGCAGCGTCAAGCACTGGTGCTCGGCCTCGGGGTGGTTGCGCGCGTGCGTCGCCAGCGCGTCCGCGCAGCTGTCGCACGCGTAGGCGACGCGGCAACCGGCCTGCGCCGCGCCCGTCGAGAAGCCGCCCGCGCCGCAGAAGAAGTCGTAGACCTCGAGCGGTTGAGCGGGAGGCGCCGCCGCGGCGGCGGCGGCGGTGACTGCGGCGGGACCAGGTTGCGAGGCCCGCACGACCTCAAAAAGGGACGGTTGGTACATTTTTGGGGGTAAGCACAGCCCACACGCACGCACACGCACCCACGCCCACACGTGTGGGCGTTGCGCGCACTTGCGCACTTGCGCACTTGCGCAAGATTTAGCGAGGTGCACGCACGCCACCCACACGCCACGAGGTCCGGGCCATTCCCTCGTCTACGACGGCGCGGCGGCCGGCGCGCGCGGCGGACGCGCTAGACCGGGCCGTGGAGCGTCGTTTGTGGTGCGGTATCATTGTTTTTTGTTTACACGAGCAACTCCGGCTCCCACTCTCCCCCCACACACCCCCACACACCCCCCCCCCCCCCCTCCCCCCCCCCCCCCCCCCCCCCCCCCCCCCCCACCCCACCCCTTTGCGCCCGCGGAATGCTGCCGCCGCTCGTCGCGCTGGCGCTGGCGTTGCTGTTGGCGCGCCCCAACGCGCCCGACGGCGGCGCGTGGGGGCGCGCGAACGCGAACGCGACGACGGTGACGTCCCGCCTCGGGTGGGAGCACCGCGCGCGCGCGCCGCCGGCCGAGGACGCGTGGGCGCTGCGCTGCGACGCGCCGCGCGCCCACGCCGTGCTCGCGACCGGTGGCGCGACGGTGGTGGCGACGGTGCCGGCGGGCGCGCGCTGCCGCCTGCGCACGGCGACGGCGTGGCGAGGAGGAGGCGGCGGCGCGCGCGGACCCGCCCTGGCCGGCGCGTGCTGGGTGGGGTTTGGGCGGCGGCTGTGCGCGCCTCGGGGGTTTGTCGAGCACTTTGAGTTTCGAGTGCCTCCGTTGCTAGCGCCCGGCTTTCACTAACCTGCGGAGCTACACAGACGACAACGACTAGGGCGAGTGGTACTGCCTCCACGATCGCCATTCCCCCATCTACGGCGGCGGCGGCTACGGCGACGGGTGGAACTCGGTCATGTACACGCGCACGTGGCCCGAGTCGGACAGGGCCCCGCCGTTGCCATTGTTCTTGGGAGCACCCACAGCGAGCACCGTGCCGTCGCCGCTCAGCGCCACGCGAAGGCCGAGTTGGTCGCCGGCATCCTCACCGACCATGTCCTCCAGGTCGCCCACCAGATCGTACGCGGCTCCATTCCACGCAAACGCGCGCGCGTGGCCGCGATTGTCATTCCGGTTTGCGTCACCATCCAGGTCGTGCCGACTTGAGCCAATGGCAAGGACGCTTCCGTCGGCATTGAGCGCCACCGAATCGGTAAAGTCCCCCCTGTAGCTTCCGTAGATGCGGTCGCCGCGCGTCTCCCACTGCGTTCCGCTGTACGCAAACACGCGCGCGTATCCACTGTCGTCGTTTGGAGCCGCGTTGTAGCCTCCGACGTCCGCGCCCTTTGCACTGGCAGCGACCACCAGACCGTCGGCGCTCAGAGACACGCTTTTGCCCAAACCGTCGACCATGTCGACGCCGTAAACGGGATCTCCCATCGGTTGGTAGGTCGAGTCGTCCCACGATCGCACGCTCAGATATCCCGGTGAGATTTCGTCCATGTGGTCGTATCCCGAAGCCCCCACCGCAATCACGCTGCCGTCGGCGCTGAGCGCCAGTCCTCCGCCAAAATAGTCGTATGGTGCAATCCCGTTTAGCTGGTCCCTTTGTTCCCAATCGCCATTGTCACCAAGGTTGTCATTCCACGCAAAGACCCTGACGAACCCCGATTTCGACGCAGATTCGTGGGACCCATAGTACGCGTTGGCTGCGAAGACCAAGCCGTCATTGCTCAGCGCCACGCGTGTTCCAAATTGCTGCAACTTGTCAACACCGGCAACCGTGTGCACGCGAGGGGTTCCTCGCGGCACGTAGGCGGTTTCGTCCCAGAGGAAGGCGCGCACCCGCCCCTGGCTTTGATCAAAGCCATACTCGCCCACCACAAGCATTGCGCCATCGGCGCTCAATGCCACCGCACTGCCGAACTTATCGCCATTGTTCTCGCCATAGAGCTCGTAGCGCTCATGCCAGACGTTGTCGACGCTGTCCCGCTGCCACACGATCACGTGACCGCCGTTGGCATTGGGAGCGCCGGTCGCGAGGACCAGGCCATCGTTGCTCAGCGCCAACCCATAGCCCATGCCGTCGCCCCCCCCCTTGCCGTCGAGGTCCTGCCCCGTCCACACGTACCTGTTTGCGGCCAGGTAAAAGGGCGGCGGCGGCGGAACCGCGGGCGGCGAGGGCGGCGCCCCCGGCGGTGGCGACAGTGGTGGCGGGGACGATGGCGGCGACGGCGACGCCGGCGGCGCCGGCGGCGGCGACGGGTGGAACTCGGTCATGTACACGCGCACGTGGCCCGAGTCCCCGCCGTTGCCATTGTTCTTGGGAGCACCCACAGCGAGCACCGTGCCGTCGCCGCTCAGCGCCACGCGAAGGCCGAGTTCGTCGCCGGCATCCTCACCGACCATGTCCTCCAGGTCGCCCACCAGATCGTACGCGGCCCCATTCCACGCAAACGCGCGCGCGTGGCCGCGATTGTCCTGTCGGTTTGCGTCACCATCCAGGTCGTGCCAATTTGAGCCAATGGCAAGGACGCTTCCGTCGGCATTGAGTGCCACCGAACTGGTGAAATCTTCCCTGTAGCTTCCATAGATTTTGTCGCCGCGTTCCGCCCACTGCGTTCCGCTGTGCGCAAACACGCGCACGCAACCCGCGAAATCGGCCACGTTTGGGTTGCTTGCCTTCCTTGCCACAGCAGCGACCACCAAACCGTCGGCGCTCAGGGCCACGCTGTGACCAAGATTATCAACATCTTGATCACCGTAAACAGGAAATCCCGCGTTTTCCACGTAAGCCCCATCGCTCCACGACCAGACGCTCAAGTAGCCTGCCTGAGTTATTCCAGACCCAAGTGTGTGTCCTTGAGCTCCCACCGCAATCACGCTGCCGTCGCCGCTGAGCGCCACCCCTCTGCCAAAAAGGTCGTGTCCCGCAATCCCGTTCAGCTGGTCCCTTTGTTCCCAATCGCCACTGTCGCCATTCCACGCAAAGACCCTGACGAACCCCGATCTCGACGCAGATTCGTGGGACCCGTACTCCGCGGTGACTGCGAGGACCAAGCCGTCATTGCTCAGCGCCACAGTAATCGCAAACCACTCGTTTACGACGTTGTGCGCTTGTAGCGTTCCTCTTGGCACGTACCCGGTGCTGTCCCAGATGAAGGTGCGAACTCTCCCCGTGTAAGCGCCATTCGGCCACCCGTGCTCACTCACTGCAAGTATCGCGCCATCGCTGCTCAATGCCACCGAATGACCGAACCTGTCATTGGACCCGGCACCGCTGACTTCGACATCGGCGATCGGCTGCCAGGCGTTGCCGTTGCTGTCCCACTGCCACACGAGCACGTGACCACGCCTTCCATTGTGGTTAGGCGCGCCGGTCGCGAGGACCAGGCCATCGTTGCTCAGCGCCACCCCATAGCCCATGTGGTCACCCGCAACCTCGCCGTCGAGGTCCTGCCCCGTCCACACGTACCGCTTCGCGGCCAGGTAAAAGGGCGGCGGCGGCGGCGGCGGCGGCGGCGGCGGCGGCGGAACCGCGGGCGGCGGCGGCACGGCGGGCGGCGGCGGCGGCGGCGCGGCGGGCGGGGCGGGGGGCGGCGGCGGG
>Ga0213868_10005147_pt1 | contig 11806 bp, 10 predicted proteins | sample PICome_9_FD_160087 | JGI IMG/M metagenome (GOLD analysis project Ga0213868, IMG submission 160087) | Coastal seawater microbial communities near Pivers Island, North Carolina, United States - PICO127 | ecosystem: Environmental > Aquatic > Marine > Coastal | place: USA: North Carolina...
CGCATGGACATACCAAAACGCGTTCCATCAAGCTCAAGGCCTAAAGAAGTTGTGAAGGTACAGTTACCGTCAGCAAGCATTAGAATATTGTCTGCATTAGATGCATCTTTCCAGGCATTCATTACAAAAGCATCGTTTACAGAAAGACAGGCTACTGTATCTACGCCCTTGGCAATAATCTCATCATACTTAACCACGAAACCTGGCATATGTGCCACAGAGCATGTTGGTGTAAATGCACCGGGTACGGCAAAAAGTACCACTTTTTTGCCTGAGAAAATATCTGCAGTTGTGATACCTGCAGGACCTTCAGCACCCATTACTGTGAGCATGCCTTCAGGAATTTTGTCTCCAACTTTAATTGTCATAAATGACTCCAAATAATTTAATTTAAATCCAGCTTTCTAGAACGGTTATAATGATATGTAACTAATCCGTGTGTGTGTGTGTTTTCAATTAAATTAATAATAACACTGGAGAATAAGGCCATAAAGGCTGAAATTAAAATCATTATTCCGCTAATATTTAGAAAGTGTAATGTATTTTGTAAAATTTAAGCCATTTTAAAGCGATTTGAGCGCTTATTCTTTACACTAATAACTAACACAAAAGCTAAACTTTACTCCTGTAATAAGTCGCCTCACCAACACCAATCGTCTTACAAGCTTTAGCAACAGAATAGCCCTGCTCTCTGAGGGCGTCCACAGCTTTCAACATTTCACTATCAATTTGCTTCCGGCCTTTATACTTACCTTCGGCTTTAGCCCTGTTGATCCCTATGCGCTGTCTTTCAAGCAGCTGCTCTTTTTCTAGCTCAGCAAGACCGCTCAACATAGTAAACATGAGCTTACCAACTCCACTGGTAATGTCGATACCTTGGAGTTGATCAACGTAGACCTCAACGCCTTGCTCTTGAAGCTGCTCTACAACCTCTAAAACTTCTGATGTTTTCCTACCCAGTCTCGAAACGTGATACACAATCAGGGCATCACCACGATTAAGTTTTTTAAGGAGCTTCTGAAACTTAGGCCTGTCAGTTGTTGTGCCAGTAAATTTCTCTTGGACAACTGAATCGTGTTCGTATTTATCCGCTAAGTAGTCGGCTTGCTGCTTAACATTTTGATCTTCTGTACTGACTCTTGCATAGATGTATCGCATTGCTATCACTCAACCTTAGGATATAGTGATAGTCTATCATTAGGGTGGTAACGACGCTATCAGTGATAGCATTTATCCAACAATTAATTTCTATCTATAGGGAATGGTCTATTGGGAGCAATAACAGACTGATGGATTCTCTGGCATCCATTTTTCATGCTGCTTTGGATTATCTTTTAAAGGTAAGAAAGAGGCCGTTATGTGCCAATAAGAGACGGATCGTCTCTGCTCATATGGTCACATTTACTATGCCACTACAGTACATTAATCCTAGCAACTAATAACACAATAAGGGTTCTCGGAAGAAGTAGCCTTGTTGTAGGGTGTTATCATTAAAGTAAAAAAAGTATTGAACTTTCTATCGATCTCTTTAGACTAATTAACATCCATTTTTAACTGAAGGTTCCAAATTAGGTGCGAAACGCTTGCGTAAGCTCTTTCTTAGTGATTATCGTTTTACTGCAATCGCTTGCAGTATTCGCTGACGCGCACCAGTTCCATCAGTCCAATAATCAACACGATATCCTTGCAGAGCATATTCATGAACAGACCGTTGCTACTGCAGCTGATGATGTGGATCAGCAAAATGACGCGCTCGATTGTCAACACTGTTGTCAGTGCCACAGCACAGGAGTCTCCGTATTACCCGTTTCGTCTTGCCATATAGGCTTAATTAATACTCCTTCCGTGACATTTATGTATACGGATTTATACTCATACCAACCTTCCGGCTCGCTTTACCGCCCTCCAATCGTTTAGTCCTCGCTTTTAGAAACGGTCGAAATCTTTCGACATTCACGATTCATTTAGTAGGGCTCAAATATGTTTTTCCATCAATGCTCAGGCTTGCGCCTGCGTTCTTACGCAGCCGTGGGGTTAGTTTTATTTTCTATCGTCTCGAAAGAGGCTTTTGCTCAAAATAGCGATAAACCGTTATCACTTCATCACGCCATTTCGAAAACCTTGGCTCAAAATCTTCAACTTCATCAATTTGATATAAAGAAAGATGTTCTTCTTGGCCGCAGGGAGACTAGTGAATTAACCTCCGCGCTGAATATCAGTATCGAGGTTGAAAACTTTGCGGGTTCCGGTGAGTTGTCTGGAGTGACATCGGCCGAAACCACACTCGCCTTATCTTCTGTCATCGAATTAGGCGGTAAGCGGCGCGCTCGTCTATCCGTGGCCAACGCACAACTGCAAACGTTCGACTACCAGCGTCAAGCCTTTACATTGGATGTTTTGGGTGATCTGACCAGTACGTTTATCCAGGCTCTTGAGGTTCAAGCGTTGTCAGAACTTGCTTTAGAAGCACGTAACCTTGCGCAAAGCACTCTAAAGATTGTCAAAAATCGATCGAGCCAGGGGGCCGCTCCGGAATATGAAGTTAAGCGTGCAAAATCTTCACTCTCACACTCTCAGCTACAGGTTGATGCGCTAGAGCAACAGTTTCAGCGATTACAGATCAAGATCGCCGCTTATTGGGGGGAAACCCTGCCTAGCTGGTCCAAACTCGATGGTGATATTTATACCTACGGTACGTCATCAGATTTCATTGCTTTATATGAGCGTGCTAAATCGTCACCTGCAATCGCCCAACTTGCTAGTGAATCGCGCTTGAAAAAGGCTCAGGTCTCGCTCGCCAAAACACAGTCCAAAGCCGATATAGGGTGGCAGCTTGGTGTTCGTCGATATGAAGATAATGGTGATACGGCGTTTACCGCTGGAGTGTCCATCCCATTGTTCGGTGGTAAACGTAACCGAGGGGCATTGAAATCCGCGATGGCATCTGAAAATGAAGTGGTTTACGAGCAGCAAACAGCACTACTGAAGTTACATGTACAGCTGTTTGAAGCCTATTCACAGCGGCAACAGCATGTCGCTGCGGTCAAGGTTTTTCGTTCAGACATATTGCCGGATTTATATGCTGCCTTAGCGTCAACTCAGAGCGCTTACGAAACCGGTCGATACAGTTATCAAGACTGGATAGCGGCACAAAAAGAGTTACTTGATGCGAAGCGATCACTCATTGAGAGCGCCGCCGCCGCATCACTCAATCAGGCCGTTATAGAACAATTAATTGCAGAGCCACTCAATTAGTCGGCAACGATAACCCAATAAACCCAATTTTATTTCGATGCATTAATGCTTCGAAAACACAGGATTAAAAAATGAAAAAGACATTTGCATTATTATTTATCATTTTTTGTACAAGCTTTACTGCTGCCGTCCAGGCTAGTGAAGAGCACGACCACAAACATTCTGAAGATAGTGCGCACGAAAAATCCCACGATCAGAAACATAGTAATAAAGAAAAACACGATGATGACGAGCATGGTCATGATCCAGAGAAAGAGCATGATCACGATGAAGGCTCTCATCATGAGGATGGAGATGAGGATGAGCAAGGACACGGCGAGGAAAACTCGACTGAAATTAATGACGTCATGGCTCAAAAGGTGGGCATCGAAATCGCGCAAACTGGATCGCAAACACTTCACCAAACATTCACAACCTATGGGCGTTTGACTACGGCGCCAGATAACACCAGTCATGTCCGTGCACGATTTCCGGGTATTGTTCGGTCTGTGGCGTTCAATATTGGCGATCAAGTTAAGGAAGGTGATCTGCTTGCCGTCATTGAATCCAATCAGAGTTTAAAGCGCTACGATGTTCGCGCACCGATTGGAGGCACAATTATTCAACGGCATGCTAATAAAGGGGAAATGACACAGGAACAGGTGTTGTTTTCGATATCAAGCTTAGAATCATTGTGGGCTGAGCTCCGTATTTTTTCAACACAACAACACACTATCAACATTGGTCAACCGATTCATATTACGGCAGGTAAAAAGCGTTTTGATTCACGCATTTCCCACTTATTACCAGCAGAAGAAGATTCGCCTTATCTTATCGTCCGAGCAAAAATCAACAACACGAAAAACAATTGGTTTCCAGGGTTGATGGTCGAAGGGAAAATCGTCATCAACGAATTTGAGGCACCGCTCGCCGTCAAGAATTCGGCTTTGCAAACTATGGGGGGACGCACCGGAATCTTTGTCAAAGGGCATGACGACTACCGCTTTACTCCGCTCGTTCTAGGCCGCAGCGACGACGAATTTACAGAAGTATTGTCGGGTGTTGAAGGAAGCACCCAATATGTAATAGCGAACAGCTACTTAATCAAAGCTGACATCGAAAAATCCGAAGCCGAGCACGAACACTAAGGGGTATATGATGATTGATTCCATTTTACGCCTTGCCATCGAGCGGCGTTTATTATTTTTGTGTAGTATTTTTCTGATCGTAGGTATCGGTTTTTGGAGTTACCAAAAACTTCCTATCGATGCAGTGCCAGACATAACCAATGTTCAGGTGCAAATTAATACGTCAGCTCCAGGTTATTCACCTCTGGAAGCAGAACAGCGAATAACGTATCCCGTCGAGACGGCATTGGCAGGCTTGCCGAATCTTGCTTATACACGATCCTTGTCTCGTTACGGTCTTTCGCAGGTAACCGTCGTCTTTGATGAAGGCACCGACATCTATTTTGCCAGAAACTTAATTAATACAAAATTAGGCGCAATAAAGAGTGTTTTACCTTCAGGGATGGAACCAGAGATGGGGCCGATTTCTACGGGGCTTGGCGAAATATTCATGTATACGGTGCAAGCCTTACCTGACGCTGTAGATGCCAATGGCAAGCCTTATGACGCAACCGCTTTACGTGAAATTCAAGACTGGATTATTAAACCACAACTTGCACAGGTTAAAGGTGTTGTAGAGGTCAACAGTATTGGGGGTTATAACAAGCAATATCATATAACACCTGATGTTCAAAAGCTGTTGCATTTCAATGTTGGAATGGAGGATATCGCTCAAGCGCTAGAGGCAAATAACGGGAATCGCGGCGCTGGCTATATTGAACGAAACGGTCAGCAGTTATTGGTACGGTCGCCTGGGCAGCTATCAAACATAGACGATATCGCCAACGTCATTATCGCTGAGAATAAAACTATCCCAGTTAAGGTATCTGATGTTGCGAGCATCGCCATTGGCAAGGAGCTACGAACAGGTGCTGCAACTCAGGATGGTGTAGAAACAGTTTTGGGTACAGCCATGATGTTGATTGGTGAAAACTCTCGAACGGTGGCGCGCGATGTGGCGTTGAGGCTTGAGTCTATACAGACATCACTTCCTGAAGGTGTAGTAGCAACCTCCGTATATGATCGTACGGCGCTCGTTGACAAAGCCATTGCCACGGTAAGTAAGAACCTTCTAGAAGGCGCAATACTTGTTGTTGTCGTATTGTTTTTATTATTGGGAAATTTCCGTGCGGCATTGATTACGGCTGCGGTGATACCGCTGGCGATGCTAATGACAATTACTGGAATGGTCAAAACAGGTGTGTCCGCTAACCTGATGAGTTTAGGCGCATTAGACTTTGGGTTAATTGTCGATGGTGCAGTGATTATCGTAGAAAACGCTATTCGTCGTTTATCTCACGCACAGCATACCGGGCAATTGGATTTACGTGAACGATTAAATGTAGTTTATGAAGCTACGGCCGAAGTCATTCGTCCTAGCCTTTTTGGTGTTGCAATTATTACCGTTGTCTACATCCCTATTTTTTCGCTAACCGGTGTTGAAGGGAAAATGTTCCACCCTATGGCCGCTACAGTCGTTATGGCATTAATTTCAGCTATGGTGCTGTCATTAACGGTAGTACCTGCTGCCGTAGCGGTATTCTTAAAAGGGAAAATCAGCGAAAAAGAAGGCATAGTGATTCGCGGCGCAAAATCTGTGTATGAGCCCGCATTGTTACTCGCATTAAAATTTCGTTGGTTGGTTGTAGGAAGTGCGAGTGTACTGGTACTTGCCTCTCTTTGGTTAGCAACAACGTTAGGCTCCGAGTTTGTACCGCAACTTAATGAAGGGGATATTGCGTTGCACGCTATGCGAATTCCCGGTACTGGATTGGAGCAAGCAGTGGAAATGCAGGAATTGCTAGAACAACGCATAAAATCCTTTCCTCAAGTCGATAAAGTGTTTGCGCGTATCGGTACCGCCGAAGTGGCGACTGACCCCATGCCGCCTAATGTCGCCGATAATTTTGTGATTTTAAAACCGCGTTCTCAGTGGCCAGACCCATCGCTTACTAAGCAAGAATTGGTTGAGCAAATGGAAAAATCACTCGAAGAATTGCCGGGTAATAATTATGAGTTTACTCAACCCATTCAAATGCGATTCAACGAATTAATCTCGGGCGTACGAGCTGATTTGGGTATTAAGGTTTTTGGCGATGACTTGGATCAACTAGTGGTCACGGCCAATGATATTCTGAAAACATTAAGCAAAGTCGATGGTGCAGCCGATGCGAGAGTCGAGCAAGTTACTGGCTTGCCAACCTTGTCAGTCATTCCTAAAAGGACGGCGTTAGGTCGTTATGGTCTCAATGTATCCGAGTTGCAAGAATGGGTAGCGACGGCAATTGGAGGAAAGAGCGCAGGGATCTTGTACGAAGGTGATCGACGCTTTGAACTCGTGGTCCGCCTACCCGAAACCGTTCGGCGAGATATTGAACGCCTAAAATTCTTACCCGTACCATTACCAAACGGTGACTATGTGCCTTTGTCTGAAGTTGCAACATTGGATGTTTCACCTGCACCGGCACAAATCAGCCGTGAAAATGGCAAGCGTCGCATTGTTGTGACAGCCAATGTACGGGGTCGAGATCTTGGTGGATTTGTTGAGGATGTAAAGGCACAGATATCGTCACAAGTAGATATTCCGGCGGGTTATTGGCTTGATTATGGTGGCACCTTCGAACAACTCGAGTCAGCGAGTAAACGGTTGTCTATCGTCGTGCCGTTAACGTTACTACTCATTATTGGGTTGTTAGTGTTAGCTTTTGGCTCACTAAAAGACGCGCTCATTATCTTCAGCGGTGTGCCATTAGCCTTAACCGGTGGTGTTTTAGCCTTGGCATTGCGCGGTATGCCTATGTCCATTTCCGCCGGAATTGGTTTTATCGCCTTGTCGGGAGTTGCGGTGCTAAATGGATTAGTTATGCTGGCGTTCATCCGTGATCTGTGGCACGAGAAAGGTGACTTGATACTTGCAGTAACAGAGGGCGCGCTTGTACGTTTGCGACCGGTATTAATGACCGCATTGGTAGCCAGTCTTGGGTTTGTGCCTATGGCATTAAATATTGGTACTGGGGCAGAGGTTCAACGCCCGTTAGCCACTGTTGTTATTGGCGGAATTATTTCCTCCACTTTGTTAACGTTGCTCGTGTTACCCGTTCTCTATCACTGGTTTCATAAAAATGATCGCCTAAAGTTATGAAAGCTAATAACTAATCGTCCTTAATGAAAGACGCGCCAAAAACGTTGCCGCGTCTGGATAACAAGCAAGGAAAAGAAATGCATAACCACGGTCACGCACATAATAGTGATGATTCAAGTTCAAGAATTGCTTGGGCTTTTTTCCTCAATGTCGGCTTTACAATCATTGAATTCATTGGTGGCTGGCTTACTAATAGCACAGCGATCATGGCGGACGCTGTACATGACTTAGGCGACAGCTTGTCCATTGGGTTAGCCTGGTTTTTATCATATTGTAGCAATAAGCCCGCAAGCGGAAATTTTAGCTACGGCTTCAGACGCTTTTCGCTATTGGGGTCTTTGATAAATGGGATGGTATTGGTTGCTGGTTCCCTTTGGGTGCTAAGTGAGGCTATACCGCGCCTACAAAACCCAGAAATGCCTATCGTTGAAGGTATGCTCGGTATGGCTATCTTCGGTATAGCCGTCAATGGATTCGCTGCGTACAAACTCAGCGGAGGAAAAACCTTAAATGAGCGGATTTTGAACTGGCATTTGCTAGAAGACGTCTTAGGTTGGGTAGCTGTGTTTATTGTGTCTATCGTACTTATGTTCGTTGACTGGCCAATACTCGACCCCATTTTATCCATTGGCTTCACCCTATTTATTGCTTTTAATGTGTTTCGCAATTTATGGAAAACAGGGCTCCTATTTTTACAGGCAGCACCAGATAAAAAACTTCATAATCAGATTGCAGAAACTCTCAAAAAATTAGCGGGTGTAAATGACGTGCACCATCTTCACTTGTGGTCACTGGACGGCGAACATCATGTTTTGACCGCACACCTTGCGTTATCAAGTTCGATTGACGTTGCCCAGCAATTAAGTTTAAAACAGGAAATAGCAGATAAACTAGCTTCTTTTGATCTTGAACACACCACTATTGAGTTCGAGTTTGAGGATGAAAGTTGTCGCGACACGCTCAAATAAAGGACGATCTTTGTTAAGCTACAGAATTTGAACAACTTTTGAAAATGCATAATTAGTAACAGGTAGGTGACACGACTGGCCAATATTGAAGATTACCTTCATGCAGCAACGCGAGATAACACCCGAAAAAGCTATCGCGCTGCGATAGATGCTTAATCCATTTTTCCTAACATTATTAGAACTCACTGGAGCCATATTTCTGGTTGATATTAAGATTGTTCAGTGTCTGTTCTGGGTTATTTTGAGACAGTTTAGATTAAATCTGAAATGCCTGCTCTGCGTTTTAATAGCCATGATACTAGCCACCTATCAAAACCTACCAATAGATTACAGTCTATTGGGAGCTGAAAACGCCCTATAATATAAGCTAGAAATATATTTAGCTTTATAGAGAACAAATATGATCAGTAATACCACAGACGCGTTTGCAGTAAAGACCCTTTTCAGGGTTGCCAAAGAATGGAGGTTATCTGATCAAGAGACATGCCAGCTTGTAGGGTCCAATCAAGATGAGGTTTCCGAATGGAGACAGACATTAGAATCTGGTGAGGATATTGTACTGGACGAAGATACAAGCTATCGGATTGGGCTTGTTATGGGAATTGCTCCTAGGTTCCACGCAGTTAAAGTTAAAGACACTGCCATTTATATAAGAGAGTCAAACACGTACTTTTCGAACCGGACTGGACTAGAAGTGATGCTGTCCAGCACAAATAAACTATCACTTTACTACAGGTGGGTGGACAGCTTTTGGAATTAGAATTATGAAGCGCCGAGTCCATCGGCGGTCATCATTCATCCATGAATTTTGGTTGGGTGCTAATTCATAACTGTTGTGCGCGGGTTGTTCCCAACAACCCGAACAAGATCGTGCTAAATCCATTTGGTTAATCAAGGCTCAGGATAAGTTGAAGATCGGTTTGTCGCAGCATCCATGCTGCTCTGGGAGACATATATTAACTGACTATTAGTTTGTTATGGGTACAACTTTTTTACTGTTCTCTTCCAGTACATCAATGTACTTTTCATAGTCAAATACGTTATCACCATCCAACTCGCTCTGAATAAGCTCAGCCAAATATGTTCTGCGTTTAGACGCATTACTAAGTTCATGAACTCTTTCCCTAAAGATATTCCAAGGGTCAAAAATGACAACTGAGCTCTTAGCCCTTGTAATCGTCGTGTAGATCCAATCCCGATCAACCATTGGTATTTTATTAAGTACGGTTAAAACGTTCTCAAACTGGCTCCCTTGAGCTTTGTGAGCGCTTATGCAATGACTCAACATAAAGTGGCTAATGATTTCAGTTGTGATGTTAACGCTAAGACCATCCTCCATTTCGATGGTGCCGAAAACCATATCTGAGTCACCAGAAGATTTTGCTACTAATTTGCCATTTTCTGAGCGGCATACATTTTCAACTTTTGTAATTCGACCAAACTTACCGTTTTGAATATTGTATTGCCAAAGGTTCTTCGTAAAAATTATCGGATCGTTTAATTTAAACTCTGTCGAATAAACCGAGTCACCAAAGACAACATACAATTTATCACCATCAGGATTTAATTCGGCCTGACACTTCTCGTTAATTTTAATAATTTCATTATTAGTAGCGGCAATCAGTTGCGATGAATCAGGGTCTTTTAAATACATCTCAATAGCTTGCTCTGTCGCTTGCTTAGCATTCACAGAATTATGGTAATGCACATTTTTGTAAGTTAATGATTCCGGTAATTTAGATAAAAGTCCCTTTCCAACCATCTGAGAATATTCTGCGATACCAGTGTCTGCACCAAACCTCTGCGGAATAGTCAGACGACTAACGGAAAGGCTTTTGATGTTAACGAGCGTGTGCAAAAGAAGCCCGGCACCAATCGGTGGTAACTGTTGCGGATCGCCAACGAGGATGATGGAGAGACGATCACCAAAACAAGTAAATAGCCTCCAAAGGGTAGGCAGGTCAACCATAGTCGCTTCATCAATTAAGAGCGTATATCGACCGGATGATTCAAACAGTTCACCCGCATCATTAACTGCATCGTGGAGAGCTGTATCAAGCTCAATAGAGGCTATAGTTTTTGCAGTATCAAGACCAGTAGCTTCTCGCAACCTAATGACAGCTCGACCAGAAAGGGCTGTCAATATAACGCCTTCACCACTGTCCATTAATGTTTCAACTATCGCTTTACTAACAGAGGTCTTACCAACACCTGCACCACCTGTAACAATTGAAAAACAGTGTTCATAGCAAGACTCAACAGACTGTCGCTGCTCATCTGATAATTGAAAGCCGAGTTTTTTCTGAGAGTCTTCAAGCGCGTTGTAAAAGGATTGATCAATATTTCTTTTTCTCTTGGATAAATTAACAATACGCTCAGCAACAACCATTTCCATAGCAAGAAGCCCAAATGGATGGTACGTGTCTGTCTTAGGATTGTGACGGAAAATGTTACTGTCATAAGAATTATCAATAGCTTTTTTAATAAGAAGCTCATCAATAAGCAGAGGACTTAAGTTATTTTCAATTTCTGTTCTTGTGGCATAAGTGTGTCCACCAGATGTTATGTGTTCCTGTATAGAATTATAAACTGCTGCGTGTAATTTTCTACAGACATAAAAAAACCCCGTTAAAACGGGGCTTTAAGGTGTTTTTGCGTCCTAAAAACTTTACAAAAGCTTTGATATCACCTTCAGAATGGGATATCGTCATCAAAGCCCATACCCTGTGCTGGAGCAGCGGCTGGCGCTGCGGCTGGCTGAGGAGCTGCTTGCTTCTGTTGAGCCTGTTGCGGCTCTGATTGAGCATAATCTGGTTGGGACTGGTCGTAACCACCCTGCCCCTGACCGCCTCGACTATCGAGCATTTGCATTTCGCTAGCAACGATTTCCGTGGTGTAACGATCCTGTCCATCTTGACCCTGCCACTTGCGCGTGCGCAATGAGCCCTCCACATAAACCTTAGAGCCCTTTTTAACATACTGCTCTACAATCTCAGCTAGACGATTAAAAAACACCACACGATGCCATTCGGTGCGTTCTTGCTGATCACCGGTATTTTTGTCTTTCCAAGATTCAGAAGTAGCAAGACTTAAGTTAGTCACTGCGCCACCTGAAGGCATGTATCTTGTTTCTGGGTCCTGTCCACAGTTACCCACTATGATTACTTTGTTAATTCCGCGTGCCATTTTTTTCCCCTGTCTATGTGCGATTCAAAAAGGGCTGTAATTCAGCCACATTTATCGCCGTTTTATCAACCTTAATATAGGCGAGATCATCACCTTCTAAAAGTAGTATATCTTCAACTCCAACTATTGTTGAAACACTTTTTAAAAAT
>Ga0213868_10005148_pt1 | contig 11805 bp, 7 predicted proteins | sample PICome_9_FD_160087 | JGI IMG/M metagenome (GOLD analysis project Ga0213868, IMG submission 160087) | Coastal seawater microbial communities near Pivers Island, North Carolina, United States - PICO127 | ecosystem: Environmental > Aquatic > Marine > Coastal | place: USA: North Carolina | collected...
AGTGTGTTCTTGATTTTTCGCTCTGATGTCGAAAAACGAGAACCCCAATCTAACCTTCAACCGTTTACTAACCATTTTCTTCCAAGCCTCAACAAAGCGCGCGCAAAAACACAAGTTCCCAAAATTACTCAATTTGACCCCTAGCTCCACGTCCTTCTTCAACACACCGTGTGCTGCGCGCGACGGTAGATTCATTGATTCCCTTTCATCCGCGAAAGAGAAGAAACCCATCAAAAAAAGCCGACGATCTTTTCGGCATTTGTGTCCACAAAAAAATTATGCACACCTATCAAAAGAGTACCTCCGGTGGTTCCGGTGGGGATGTCAAGTACACTGAACTTGATACATCCTTTGATAACTACGGAAATGGTGAGTCTTGAAGTCTTGAGTTGTCATTTCAAATACAGAACTTTTATGGGTGCAAATGTATCTTACCTTCTCGATGTGAAAATTCCGATCAGGTCCCAAGTCTGGAAATCGCATGAAGTGGGCGTTGCTTGGTCTCATTTCTGTAGCTGTTATTGCTTTCAATGGATCCAAGGTTGTATCGTTCTTGCCTGCCTACAATGCTACCATTGTTGCGAGTTCGGATATGAAACCTGAAGATGTTCAAGAGAACGATGATGGTTCTCTTAAGCTTTTCGATGAGAACAATAGGTATGTTCTTGAGGATTATGATGCTAAACCTACCTTTTCTAGTTTCCTTCCTGCTGTAGCGGGAGTGTATGGAAAGCCTGTTTGGTCGTTCTATGTGAACCGTGGACAAGCGGTCGTTTCTTTCGGAATCAAAAGTAAGGATTATCCCATTCTAGAATTCAATGCAGCCAATAAGGCTTATGAATTGTGGTACAGAGGTGAGTTTAATGTATATATGTATTAGCAGTATTCATAGGATGATTTGTGCTGAATACTGAAATTTGTCGTGTCTTCCTTTCGAAGGATTTCGCACTTTCATCAAGGGAGAAAGGGCCGGGAAGCCTTTCCTATCCGAGCCGTTCAATCCTGTGAACACACGTGATTTAGAATCCAGCGATGATCAGTCAGATCTTCCGAAGCGTATCATGTTTGTTGGGACGAATGAATGTGAGATTCGTGAGATGGATCATAAGAATGGACTGACAACCTCAGTGAAATACATCGTGTTGCCTGAAGAAACGTTTGGTGCTCTTGTTCGTAGGACAAACATCACAAACACTGGATCCACACCTGTCACAATTGGCGTACTTGATGGACTTGCGAAGATCGAGCCAGTTGGAGGAATGCTTGATTGGGCTTTGAAGCAAATGGGGCGTACTCTTGAAGGTTGGATGGGCGTATACCAGGCTGGAGAAGGTACAACAATGCCTTTCTACCGCATGTCCACTGAACCCGGTGACTCTGCATCGGTGACGATTGAGCTAGCTGGGCACTACCTTCTTTCATTCCTTGAATCTGAAGAAAGTTCTTTGCTTCCTATCGTGTTTGATTCGGAATCTGTTTTTGGGCGTGATACTTCTCTTCTTGAGCCCAATGGCCTGAAGATAAATGACATCGCAGATATTCTCTCCAAACCCCAATATGGGCAAGCTAGGACTTCGTCCGCTTTTGCTGCTGTTGAGAAACTAACTCTTGCACCTGGAGAATCAATCTCGATCGCCTCTTTTTATGGAAGGACAGATCATATTGAAAATGTCAAGCCGATTGCGGATCACATTACTAAACCAGGATATGTTGATGAAAAGTTCGCTCGAGCAAGGTCCATGATGAATGAAATGACTGCAAGCGTTGAGACAAATACCACAAACCACCTCTTTGATGGTGCTGTGAAACAGATGTTTTTGGACAACAGTCTTCGTGGAGGTATCCCTTTAATCCTTGGAGACTTTGATGATGAAATGAAATATTTGAATTATGATGAAGATCCTCGCGTGAAAGTGTTCCACGTTTTTAGCAGAATTCATGGAGATTTGGAAAGAGACTACAATGCATTTTACATTGACGACACTTATTTTTCTCAAGGGCATGGAAACTATCGTGATGTGGCCCAAAATCGACGCGATGATGTGACATTCACACCTAGGATTGGTTCTTTCGACGTGCAGATGTTCCTGTCTTTCATTCAGGCGGATGCGTATGAGCCATTGACTGTAGAAGCTGTCATGTACTACATTGAAGACACAAATGTAGCTTCGGCTATTGCTTCGACAAATACTAAAGATCCTAAGAGCGCTGAAGTGTTGGGAAATGTGCTTAATGGAGGTCCCTTCCGTCCCGGTCAGCTCTTTTCTTTGATTGAGCAGCTAGGTATTGAGATTTCGAGTTCTAAAGAATATTTAATCGATCAAATTGTTGGCGCGGCCAAAGATATCCCTATGGCAACATTTGGTCAAGGTTACTGGGGTGATCATTGGGATTATTATCTTGACCTGATCAATTCATATCTTGCCATTTACCCTGATGGTGAAGAGAAGATAATGTACGACACAGAACTTCGTTACTTCTTTTCTACAGCCACAGTTAAGCCAAGAAAGGAGAAGTATGTTCTGACTTTAACTTTTGATGGAAAAGGAAAACACGTTCTCCAGCTCGATTCAACGACTTATGATCTCGGTAAAGAGGCTGAACAAGAAAAATTCCGTAGTGAAACGTCCGGAATTCTTAGTTTTGACGCATACTGGCAGAGGACCCCCAACGGTGGAGAAGCGTTCCAGAGTTCTGCTATTGCGAAGCTATTCCTTCTTGGATCTATCAAGTTTGCTACCCGAGATGCTTACGGAATGGGTATAGAGTATGAAGGAGGGCGCCCAGGGTGGAATGATGCTATGAACGGTTTACCGGGTATGGTTGGAAGCGGAATGCCCGAGACTTTTGAGTTGTATCAAATGCTCAACTACGTCAAGAGTGTTGTTGATAAGTATGAACGTCCCGTTGTGATCCCAGCAGAACTTGGCGTTCTGATTCATGCTGTGAATAACGCTCTTGATGTACTCGATAAAAGTGGATTTGAAGAACCTGAGGTACTTCCGGAAGATGTGCCGAAGGAACTTTTCTCCTACTGGGATACTGTTGCCACTGCTCGTGAGACGTATCGCGCTTCAGTTGATAAGTATTTCTCCGGAAATACCACTGAACTTTCTGCTTCGGATGTTAGTACCATAATTACACGCTGGATCGGAGAAATTGAAGTGGGAATTGCAAGAGCCATCAAGATTGGAAGTCACGGAGATGGTGATGATGGGTAAGTTTCATTATTCATTTTATCACAGAGAAATTCTTGATAATAATCTCATCTTGCATATTTTCGAATGATTTAGAAAATCTGGAATTCCTCCATCCTATTTTTCTTACAACATTACGGAGTATGAATTAAATGGAGGAAAGAATGATGTTGGACTTCCGCTTGTTAACGCTAAGGCCATGGCAGTAGGAGTATTCCCTCTCTTCCTAGAAGGACCAATGCGTTACATGAAAACTGTGACGAAGGAGAAGGAAGCCCTGACTGAACTGTACGAAAAGGTAAAATCATCTGGATTACGCGATGACGAATTGAATATGTATTACGTATCTGCTAGTCTGAAGGGACAAAGTTACGACATGGGACGTATGATGGCATTTTCACCTGGATGGTTGGAGAATCAGAGTATTTGGAGCCATATGTCTTACAAGTACTACCTAGAATTGCTCCGTGGAAAGTTGTTTGAACAGTTTTTCTCTGAGATGAGAGGAGGAGGAATGCTACCTTATATGGATCCTGTCAAGTATGGTCGGTCCTTGATGGAATGTTCTTCCTTCCTTGCCAGCAGCGCATTCCCTGATCCATCAATGCATGGACGTGGATTCAGCGCTCGTTTATCAGGTTCTACTGCAGAATTTTTAAGTATGTGGAAGCTGATTTTCATTGGATCTAATCCTTTCTATCTCGATGAGTCTGGAAAGGTTGTTATGGCCTTGAAGCCAGCTGTCCCAAGTTTCTTTTTCAAAGATGAAGAAGATGCTAATGCTGCTGAGCCTACTTATGATTCGGAGGGTAATCTCACTGTTAGTTTCAAACTGTTTGCTCACATTCCGGTAACGTATCATAACCCTGATGGATCGGATTTGTTTGATGTCAATCCTAAGTCGTACAAAATTACAATGGCCGATGACAGTGTTGAATTGGTGTCTGGCGGAGTTATTCCCCATGAGTTGGCTGTCAAGATCCGAAAGATCTACGATATTAAGGCGATCGATGCTTACTTCTAAGATAATAACTATATAATGAAACCCGATCGTTAAACTTTTTACAAAGTGTCGCTTTCGACGAGGCATTTCAACAACGGGTATTTGCTATTTTCGTGTAAGTCATTTCCAATGCCTCCAGAATTCATGTCCCATTCTAAAGCAGCTGTCAAAGATGCCGAAGCATCGGAAAATGCCCGCTGTACTTGATTTATACGAAATGAATTTCTCCCGACATTATTGCTTAAACTTAACGGATCTTCTATGAACACCGGGTCGAAGCTGAAAGGTTTCCCTATCTCAGATGAATTTAGCGGAGGGTGAGAGATTGGTGCAAGGCGGAAACTTTGGCGCCGATCAAGGTCTGAAAGGTATCCACTTCTAATTCCAGCTACATGACTTGGACGAAGGAAATATTCACTATTCGTTACAGATATTCCAGTTGTCCTAGGATCAAAGATATCGCCGTAGAAATCCAAAAACCCCACTTTGATTTTCATAAAGAACGGATGTTAGATTTCAATTGTGCGAGAAGAGTGTCGATTATTCTAAGAATCCATAACTTACTCAATGATGAGCCTACATCAATCCAAGATGTCTTCTGTTCTTGTAAATACCTGGTAACAAGGAGAAATAAGCCATAACTTGATAAACCACCAGTGTACGCGGTCAACAATCCTTTATCTGTAAGGAATTTTTTCAAGACAAGTACCATTGGTCTAATGATGGGTATTTCTTGCAACATTTTCGACATCATTTGGACGGAGTCCAGTCCATGATGACCCACGGAATCAAAACTAATATCAAGTTGGAGAGATTTGCTGCGACTATCTTTAGTGGCAACTTTAATTACCGGAATAACAGTATGTTCTATGATCTGGATCGATCTTGGTTCAATCCATGATTCAGACTTCAGTTTTCTTGCCAGCAACTTCTGACTTGATTCATTTATTGCATTTCTACCTTCCAAATTACCGGCAATCTTGGCCATGGAGTTCTTATGAACATTCGGTAGGCAGATTACAATATCTATATCCGAAGAAGGCAGTCTTAAGTTAGTTTGCACACTCCCGTAAAGTTTAACCTGAGCTCGGGGCCAGAGTGTTGTGACTAGATTGGTTAGCCTATTGATCGCAGTAGTTTTTCTACTTTCTTGTCTAGATACTTGAGCATCTACTGCTTCTGTAAATAAGAATATTTCATCGCTTAGTCTTGATTGCAACCCATGAAAATGCTCCGGTCCAGAATCACGGTAGATTGAGTTGGGGGCGATGAAAGCGCTGTGCGTAGTGTTATCATGCTCTTCTTCTTGTGGGTATTTTTTCTCTGTCTGTTTTCGGTCAGAAATACCATGATCCTTATCGTCTTTTGTATTTACCGTTTCCTTTGAACCGATATCAGATTTTGTTACAGATATATCAAAACAAGAACCGTCTTCACTCATTTGTAACTCGTTTACACCGGCATCGCTCATCGCAACATAACGATAATGTGATCCTGAAGTTGTATTTTGAAAAGATGATGGAATAAATCTGCTATCAAATGCGTGTGCATTTACAACGAATCCATTGGGCTGAGTTTGTTTGTACTTCGGGTTTACTCTCTCTAATGCAAGAATATTTTTTAACTTTGAGTTCTCTGCTGCGAGAGTTAAGCACATATCCCTGAATGCGTTCCTTTCTTCCAGCAGAATATGAGCGTCATCAAAATCATGTGCTGGAATTGAAGAGATTGTAGTACCACCCACAGAGGCCGTATCATTTTCGCCCACTTCAATAGTCGGTATAACATTAAAATGACTGCTATCTTCAATGTCATCTAATGCCGATTCAGACTGTGCACACGCGTCAAATTGAAAGTGACCATCTATTACAACTTCTTTTGTCAGAGACTTGAGACTGCGTGAGCAGTTAAAATAGGCTCTTCTACCTTTTTCCAATGTATTGATTTCATGAGATGAAACGCTTCTCGCAGTTCTCAAATTTTTTACAGTTGCATTCCTATAACTTCGAACTGAATAGTCTACAGTTCTTGACGAGCAAGTATTCGACTTTCTCTTGGGGCTGATTCCTCTAAACTGCTTAATGCGTAAGTCTTCACGGGAAAAACTCCTTTGAAGAGTTGCTATCTTCTGAGTCCGAATAATATCCTCTCGGTACTCACTCTTTTGGTTTGCCATCTTTCGCAGTTCACCAAGATCTGCTAGAGACAATTGTATGGGGACCGCTTTAGGGGAATTCGGGTATAACTTCTTACTGGATAGGTCAAGATCCTCTTCTTGATCGAGTAAATGCTGACTTTTGTTGCGTGAACTGGGACTCTGTCTATTAGCTGGATCTGTAGTTTCTTTGCCTTCTTGAGACACATTCATGTTTGGCACTCTACTGTGCGGGTCAAGTTGTGGTGTCTCTTCCACTACCTTCAATAAATCATCTGAAACACTGTCCCAATCTTCAACAGTGCTGTTGGGAAGAAACGCGTCGTCTTGGGCATCAATAATAGATGAAGCTATCGAAGCTGCAGTTGATGATGCAAAATGATTATCATAACGATCATAAAACAAATCAGTAAAAATATTCTGCTCAGTAAATCGATCAATTCCAAAAATCGAATCTTCGGTGCTTAATGGCATAGGATCGCCAACATCTGAAGAAATATCAAACGGTTCTTCATCTGAAGAACCACTGGAACCTAGTTTTTTTCTCAGTTTTTCAGGCGCGAATAAAGATTGAAATGTGAAATTAATATTCTTTCCAGTATCATGATTCGAAGGGGGGAAAGCTTCCCATATGTTCGTGCTACGGTTATTTCTTTTCAGTGTCATTTCATTCAATGTCATAATGGTGTCCTTTAAATCGTGAATGTTTTCCGAAATCGTAGGCTTCGAAATAATTCTGGCGTTTGTCTGAGGATTAGAAATGATCTTAGAATTGTGCTGTTGTGGTGTAACATGAGTTTCTAGTACTTTCTCTTTTCTTCGAAGGATATAGTGATCTGGCCTCTTTGTTTTCCCTTTGCATTTGACATTTGCTGCTTTAAATCCATCATCGCTATCACTGTCTGGTATTCCGACTGATGAAAATACATTTGTCATAATATCATGGATTATGTTCATGACAAATATGGTATTCTGGTTCCTCTCTCTGATCTGTGTTGAAAGTTCCGCAGTTAACACAGAAATCGTAGACCCTTCCTTTTCTAATGGTTTGCAATCTGACTTTTTCTCATCGATTGAAGAAAGTTTATACAAGTTTTTCTGAAATTTCTTTTTAATCCTCTTTTTCTTCCTCTTTACTTTATTCGTGTTCTTCGTTTCGCATAGAGGAGTTTCAGCAATCAATTGTTCTTCGGCTAAACGAGCCGTTGCAATCTCTAGATGCTGAACAAAATGCTTACGAATTAAATTTGACGGGCTTTCCAAGTGAATCAGATCTATCTGGTGAGGATTATCAAAGTCTATGTTCAAATCAATATGGGAGGCTTGGAATGACAGCAGTTTGTGAAGAGTTGCATCTCGTACCAATGCTGTATTGGGAATCTCTGATAAAAGAATAGTCATTGTATCAACCAGCGCCTTGATTGTCAATCTTCTCTGTTGATCTTTGGATAGTGCCTTCCAGGTTTTTTCAACTAAAGTAATCGGAAGTATTCTTGGAATGGATGAATGGTGCTGAAATTTACGGAAAGACTTCCAAAGAGATACTTCGAAACGGCTCGCTAAATATGTTGATAAGGAGAACCATTCCTTTGTTGGTTCAAACCAAGGTGCGAGGAAAATGTCATCATCCTCTGGTACTTTTGTGAAACATCTTCCCCTCGAACACACACGCAATAGATCTAAGATGTGAAGACTAAATCTCCTCTTATCGTTGCATAAAACACAGGATGGTATAGTCTGCGGTAAACCAGAATCCACTAATTTGCATCCATGAATTATTCTAGTCCTTTGCAGTAATTCGCCATCATAAGTTCGAATGACTTCAGTCTGTGGCGTGCTCAATCGTTCTCCCCATGGTAACTCAAACTTTCGTGCGATCACATCATAACGTTTTTTCCTGGTATTTTGAGATCTTTTCCCCGTTTTAGACTCTGTTTGCACCATGATAGCAATTTCAGGAGGTAATATTGTCATGGCCTGTGCCATATCAATGTCAGTATCCATTGATCCTGCTATTCGTACCAATTGAAAGAGTCTGGGTCTTTCGAATCGGTCTTTTTGAATTCTTTCTAATTCATTCCTACCATCTCTGGGTCCTGAAGCTGAAGCCAATTTCACACCCATAGCAGATGGATGAATGGGTGTAGGAAGCTGGGGTTGCAGATTAACCATTTCCTTGATCAAATCAAAATCATGGCTAGAATCCAAGGAATCTTGATAGAAGTTGAAACTCATTGCTTTTACTAACTCTTGTTCGGGCAAAGATGTAAGCCACTTCTTCATCTTGAAAAGCTCATCATTTGAATTTTCCATTTTGATAGTTGATCTCTTTTCCATGTGCAATATTTCCAATTTAAGATCCGGTCCCATTCACATTTTATTCTGTAACAGCTGAAACTTACTTAGTAGTGTGGTTTTGATGTTTGATGTATCTTGTTCGATGTCCGACGATCACATTACTAACCTGGCTTCAAAGGCTGAATACTGCAAATGGTTCGAGGTCCACTGAAATTGACGCGGCGGTGAAAAATGAAAATTATTGTTCTATGCACACAATAAAGAATATATAAGTGACAACTACAACAAACAGATATTGAAAAGAATTCTGCTTTAAACAACAATGGTCGCAGCTCATGAAAAATCATCGCGTTCCAGTGGGAAAGGAGGTGCTCACACAGGGTCAAAAAGGAAGAACGAAGAGCCAGCCCCCAACAAAAGAGCTTTGAAACAACAAAGACAATCTCATCGTCCACATGCAGACTGTGTAATTGCAGCAAAGGAACTTTGGAACAAGCTCCGATTGAAGACAAATACTAAAGATCAGACGACAGAAATGATGAAGGAAATGATGGATTTAATGGAGGGAAAATTTAGTAAGGTTGCTTTGCAACATGACGCCTCTCGTGTCGTTCAAGCTGCTCTTCAATTTGGAGATGAGAAACAGAGGAAGATTGTTGTGAAGGAGCTATGTGATGGAGGGAATATTTTTGAGCTTGCAAAATCGCAGTATGCGCATTTTGTTATTTTGAAAATGATCAAATATTGTTCCAAGTATGACGATACTGTCAGTATGATTGTCAAGGTAAGAAAGTGTCCGGCACATTTTTTAAAGTTTCTTCAGCATACGCGCTTTATCTAAATCGTTCTCAAATGCTTCTATCTTTTACTCTTAGTCTTTGAAAGGGCACATGAATAAACTTGCTGTTCATTCTGTTGGTGCAAGAGTGGTAGAACTTTTGTTCTCGACATTTCCTCCAAAGCAGACCTTAAAACTGAAGCTTGAGTTCTATGGTCCTCGCTTTGCTCTATTTAGTGATGGAAAACTGGCAAATAAATCTTCCAATCCAACGATTCAGACTGTTTTGGAGTCACAGCCAGCTGGTAAGGATGCAGCATTAGAATCTCTATTGAATATCATCAATAAAGGAATAGAAAAAAGTCTTTTCAGCTTTGCCTACTACCAGCAAATCTTGTGCGAATACGTCACTACTGCGACTCCAAATGAAGTAAGAGCACTGTGTTCTTCTCTTGTTGATCACTCTATTCATCTTTTGTCTACAAGAGCTGGAGCTCGAGTTGTCGCTGAGTGTGCTGCTTATGGTACCCCTAAAGATAGAAAACGTATAATGAAGAGTTTGAAGGGATACACTAGGTCGAGTCTTCTACACTCGGATGCTTATATTGCATTACTAAGAATAGTAGATGTTGTTGATGACACTGTAACAGTTCAGAAATCAGTATTGGCAGAGTTACAACAGCTTCCAGAGAAAAAGGTAGTAAATCCTTTGGAAGACGACGAAAATGAAAAGGAAGATGAAAATAAGTCACCATTGTTGGAGTTAGCATTAAGCGATACTGGATCAAAGTTGTTTTTGCTATTGCTTGCAAAAGATGATGAAGCGAGAAAGAAGTTTTTTGATCCTCTTGAATTGGAGGTCTTGCGTCCAAATCCCACAGTAAAAGAAGGAGATGAAGAAGTTCCTACCAGCAAGAAGAGTGCAAATACGCGAAGAGTTGAACTATTGCAATATATGAAAAGCCAAATCATTGAATGCTGTGTCAACCATTCCAAGGAACTTCTTTCATCTAGATGTGGAGCTAAAGTTCTGAAAGAAGTGTACAGTTCTTTCCCCTCGAAAGATTTGGGAAATTCTATCGTTGAGTCTTGTGATGATGATTCGGAAGAAGGCGAAAATTTGTCTGTGTTTGAAGATTCAATTGGGCACCTTAGCATCAAGAGTATTATTACCTGTGATGTTAATAGTGAAGAAAAAAGTGGATATGTAACAAAAGCCATCATTGAGAAATACAAAAATCATCTTTTAGATGATATCGGATCGTCCAATCGTGGAGCATTTGTACTTGCGGCATTGTTGAAGAGTGATAAGACTGATGTTGTTAAAAAAGAACTCAAGAGTCAAATGAAGGAGATCAAATCCAGAATGACGGAATGTAAAAAGAATACAGAGCCTTGTGCAGGGTTCGAGGCACTTCTTAATGATTTAAAGTAGATTACTTAGATAGAAAATTGAGCATGTTGAATAGTGATTTGTTGTCATTGATTTTTTATGAAAGTGTATACAAATATGCCTGGTTAGCTCTTGTGCCTTTTTCTCTCTGACGCATCGAGCATCGATAGAACATCAAAGATATATTGAGAAGTTCCAAAGGTAAACTTGTCACACTCACTACAACCTGTCCTTTCTGAACATGAAGTCAATATCAATTATGACTATACTATTGGCCGCAGCTCCAAAAGCAGCTGTTGGTTTTGTTCCTGTGATTTCTGAAAATCTCGTTAGGACGCATCTTTTTGAAAATCAACAGAAGAGTGCTCCTGCTGGTCATGATGTGCCAAAAGGGTCCCGAGCTGAGATTGGCCCCAAGGAGATGAAAATACAAGCAGCTTTCGCGGAGCATCAACAAAATGCTGCGAAACTTTCGTTCGCAGAGGATGTCAGAACTCTCGTTCAATACAATCACGGTTTCGCTGTAATTTCTACAAACTCAAAGTCGAACGAAGGATACCCAAATGGATCGGTCGTTGGATTTGCACCTGACGAAGACGGAAATCCTATTTTTATTTTTTCTGGAATGTCTTCTCATACTCAAGATATTCTGAATGACCCACGTTGCTCACTCACTGTCGCCGCTAAAGGTTTCAAAGGTGCAGCTGATGGCAGGGTGAACTTAATGGGAACTGTATCTCTCGTTGAGAAAGAAAAAAGAGATGACATGAAAGCACTTTACTTGAAAAAGCATCCAGGTGCTTTTTGGGTTGATTTCGGTGATTTTAATTGGTTCAAGATGAAAATTGAACGTGTTAATTTTGTGGGAGGTTTTGCAAGAGCTGGATCTATCACACCTGAGGAGTATAGAGAAGCAAGACCCGATGCTATAGCTGAATTTGGAACTCACATTGCTGATCATATGAATGATGATCATCAAGA
>Ga0213868_10005156_pt1 | contig 11798 bp, 18 predicted proteins | sample PICome_9_FD_160087 | JGI IMG/M metagenome (GOLD analysis project Ga0213868, IMG submission 160087) | Coastal seawater microbial communities near Pivers Island, North Carolina, United States - PICO127 | ecosystem: Environmental > Aquatic > Marine > Coastal | place: USA: North Carolina...
CGATCTTCGGTACACCTAATGATGAATATATTGCTGATGAGCTTGATTGGTATCGTAGTATGTCTACTAATATCAACGATATTGGAGATAGAGACGAACCTCCAGCAGCTTGGAAATACAGTGCAAATGAACACGGAGAAATTAACAGTAATTACGGAACGTTAATTTATTCTGATAAATACTATAGACAATACGATATGGTGCTTGACGAGCTACTAACCAATATGGCTAGCCGCCGTGCTACGATGGTTTATAATCGACCATCTATTTGGGCTGAGTATAATGAGAATAATAAAAACGATTTCATCTGCACTAATGCTGTTACTTATTATCTACGCGATGGCGCAATCCACGCTGTGGTCCAAATGCGCTCAAACGATGTCGTGTTCGGATACAAGAATGACTATGCTTGGCAGCTCTTTGTTCTAGAGCAATTGGTTGCTGACTATAATCAATGCTATCTGGATACAGCTTGGGATGCAGACTATCGTAAAGAAATGATAGTCGGTAATATTACATGGCAAGTACAAAACTTGCACGTCTATGAAAGGCACTTTGATCTTGTCAAATAAGCTAAACATTCAGATAGTAAATGATAAGTCTAAGTGGGACAAAAGATATTTAGCTCTGGCCAAAGAAATTTCGACTTGGTCTAAAGATCCTTCAAGCAAGATTGGGGCTGTAGCGATTGGATCTAAAGGAGAAGTTCTAGCTCAGGGCTATAACGGGTTTCCTCGAGGTATTAAAGATCTACAGGATAGATACGATGATAAAGACAGGAAATATGAGCTGGTAGTTCATGCTGAAATGAACGTGATTTACAACGCGACATATAATGGTGTATGTCTTAATGGAGCCACATTATACGTATACGGATTACCAGTATGTTCAGATTGCGCTAAAGGCGTGATTCAGGTTGGCATAAAAAAAGTTGTCATGTTGAAACAAGATGTTCCACCCAAGTGGGAAAAGTCATGGCAAAAAACTAAGGAGATGTTCAATGAAGCAGGTATTAAATGGGACTTCTGTTCCGAATCGTGAAGGTCATTACGATTACATGCTAAGAAGAATGCGAGAAGAAGATGCTAAAGAAGGCATCGATCATCGAACCCCTGAACAGAAAATTGCAGAACTTACAGAACGAATTAAACAATTAGAAATAGATATGGCTCATGTCATTGCACAAAAATAAAATATTAGTATTAGGTCACAGCCCTTCCTCGAAAGAATACTGTCCGAGGAAGGGCAATCCTTCTATCAATCGTCTCAATCGCTGGTTAGATGACTGTGGTGTTAAGATATACAGCTTTAGTAATGCGTGTGCACACCGTGCGACTTCTATTAAAATGTCTGATATTAGTGAAACATATATAAAAGAAATAACAGAGTCTTATAATATTATACTAACATTAGGCAACGATGTGAAACATATATTAACAAAAATGGGGATCGAGCACTACCCTCTCCCTCACCCATCACCGCTTAATCGTAAGTTTAATGATAAAAAGTTTGAAATCAGTGTGATTAATGGTTTACAATCTTATTTAAATGTGGTAAAATAGTACATAATAAAAGAGGATCTTTATTATGAAAAAAGTTGTGATAGCCTTAGTACTAATATCAACGCCAGCAATTGCTGAAGTGTCTTGTGATTACTCGAATAATGTTGAAACAAACTGGACACACCACATTCAAAAGACTCAAAATATTAAACGTAACGTGTTTACGTATATCGAAGACACTCGTAAGTGTATGGTAACTGCTGATGTTAAAATCAACGGTGCTATATATCCTGCGAGTGGCGAATACGTTTTTGGTCCTGACATGGCTGAGAACGATGCATGCGATCAGGCTTTGATCAAAGCAAAGAAAGAAACAATGAGTATTGTTTCAAGTGAAACTCTATCTTCAAAAACTAAAAGGCAGTGTACACAGAGTGTAGCTACAGTGTTACCACAGAAAAAGCCAGTAGTTAAAACTGCTGCACCTGTAAAAACCTCTGGTTATACGACGGATCCTTTCTTTAGAAAAACAGAAAGTCCAGCCACCGGTCTAAAGATAGAATTTCAAACAAATTTGAATAGCATCTTTGGAGCCTTTTTTCAATGATGAAATATATACTTGGAGCATTAACAGTAATTGCATTAAGTGGATGTACGTCTGTAGAACTTGGTGCTCAAATGTATAAGGCCTGTATTGTGAAGTCACAAGACGGGTGTCCAACAGATCGAATAAGTGAATGGATAAAGGAAGTATAGTATGAGTAAATTAATTTTAGTTCCAGCAACAGCGTTGATTCTTGGCGCATGTTCTAACACACCACCGCCTGAGACTATCATGTCGAAGCAAATGTTTGAGTATAAGTCTGAGCAAGTCAAAACTCAAATTGATCATATGCCTAAGTGGTACACAGACATTCCTAAAAAAGATGATGCAGTATATGCGGTAGGAACATCAGAAACACCAGACTTACAACTCGCAGTTGATATCGCAGTGCTATCAGCCAAGACGACTCTAGCAGATCGCGTTGATAGCAGGCTACGTTCTCAAATGAAACTGTTTAAGTCTAAGTTAGGTACTACAGATTTTGATAGTAGTGTACAAACTGAGTTTGAACAAGTAACTCGTAATATTATTGCAGATGCAGATGTTGCTGGTTACACAATCAAAGAATCTAAAGTAGTGCCAAACGGTACGCAGTATCGTGCATACGTTCTTCTTGAATACAAGAATGATGAAGCCAATCGAGTTATTAAGACTCGCCTGTCTGCAAATGAAAACCTGTACTCTAAGTTGAGAGCTACGGTTGCATTCAAAGAACTCGATAATGCAGTTAAAGCTCAGAAAAAAGCAGAAGCTGCTGAAGTAGAAGAAGTTATTGAGCTGATGACAAGCACAGTTGAATAATACAAAATCATAAATAAACTATATTTACAAATAGACATTACTATGGTATAATAGTAGTGTAAGGAGCGAAATATGAAGACTATCATTTTACTCGGTCGTGGTACCGAAGGTTGCGGCGTTACACAGTGTGCAATCCAAATGCAGAAAGTTACTGGAGCCACGATCCTTTCTGCCAATGACAAGAAGTGGGGAAGAGCCAAAGGTCTCGATATCGAGCAGACTGAACTATCAGTCAGTACGGAATGGGAGCAGATGGCTAAGGTGATTAATCTACATGATCTGTGTATCGTGTATTCCGTACCATCTAAAAGTCACCCACAAGATTGTCAAGACAATTTTCCTAAACTTCTTGATGCTATCACAGTACGCAAAGCGTTTATCAATGTAGACCATAAAGCTGCATCGATTGCACGTAATGCTAACCTTGTTGAAGTATGTAAGAAGATGGACGTGATTATGACTCATAGTCTTGAGAATGATTTCTCACGATTTATGAAGAAGAACAAGATCATGGTACCTCTCAAGAAAATGTCTCTTGGCTTTGACTATGATGGCCATCGTGCTAAATACTGGAAACCAATCGAGGAAACATACGAAGAATACGTACGTTGGATTGGCCGCACAGCTATGTGGAAAGGTCCAGCTCTTATGATTGATTATCACCAAGATGCGATAATGGATGCGGGCTTTATCACAGTCCTTGAAGGATTGGAAGCTTCTATTCAATATCCTTTGGTACTCTATCGTGATAATAAGAATGAGAATCCTACAGATCGTCGTAAGGTTGTAAATTACTTTCGGCCTGAAAAACAACACGGCGAAACAGAAAAGTTTAGAGAAGATATGTATGGCACAGAAGAAGCTGGCCAAGGTGCATATCTTTATCCACAGTACACTAACCATGACTGCATGCAACGTCTAGCTAAGTCAGGTTTTGGTGCAGACTTGTATCACCTTAAAGCAGAAACCTATGGAAACAATATTGAGAACTGTCATGCAGAAATTATTGCGTGTGGTTCTATTCCTATCTTTCATAAACATTTCTGTGATAATGTCATACATAAAGTACAGGACAAGCCAGTGAGCCTATGTAAAGACACTGGTACGATTGGTCTCGACTACACTAACTTTCAGCAGTGTCGAGATCTCATGATCAATCTACGATCTTCACCATCGATGAGAGATGATTGGAGGGAAATGGCGTTTGAATTTTGGAAGCAGCATTCTGACGGAGCAGACGTTGTTAACGAAATTATCGAACTAGCCACTACCGATGAACACCAACCACAAGGACTCGAGGAGTTTTTCTAATGTCAACTATTTTTATTACCGGCATGGCCGGCATGATTGGCTTCCACTCAGCCAAGAAGTTCAGTGAACTAGGGTGGAACGTAACAGGACTTGATAACTTCAATGACTATTACGACGTTAAACTAAAGCATGCTCGTGAAGCTATACTCAATGGTATAGGCATCGATGTAGTACATGCTGATATTCAAGATCCAGACGCATACGAAGAATTAATTAAGAATGCAGATGTAGTGTTACACCTTGCAGCATATGCAAATCCTCGTCATTCGTTTGAAGAGCCACAACACTACATTGATACTAATATCACCGGTACTCAAAGAATCCTAGAAGTTGCTGAGCAGTACGACACACCAGTAGTCTATGCTTCAAGCTCATGTGTTATGCATGGCCAGCCGCTTCCATGGAATGAGCATGATCGTCCTGCTCACCAGAACAATGCCTATGGCTGGTCAAAGCGATCGAATGAATGTCAGTTTATGCATTCAAAACTTTCTCGATCGACTGGTCTTCGTTTCTTTACTGTCTATGGTCCGTACGGCCGGCCAGACATGGCGCTGTTTAAGTTTACAGACGCTATCCTTGAAGATAATGCACTTACGATCTACAACTTTGGCGATATGAAACGTGACTTTACTTACGTTGATGATATTGTACAAGGTGTTGTGATTGTCACAGATGACATTCTCAAGCCAGCTAAAACAAGTGATGGTGTACGCCATGAAATCTATAATATTGGTTATGGCGAACAAGTCCAGCTTATGGATTTTGTACATGAGATTGAAAAGAATCTTGGTCGTGAAGGTAGATATGATATGGTGCCGGCTCATCCAGCTGATACACCAGAAACATGGGCGGATACTACAAAGCTTGAAGCTTTAGGATATAAGCCAACAACTCCTGTTTCTGAAGGTGTAAAGCAATTTGTTTCTTGGTACAAGGAGTATTACAATGTCAATTAATATCGCAATCGTAGGACACGGATATGTAGGGAAAGCTGTTGATCACGGCTTTTCCACTTCACAGGTTGATAAGCATATCATTGATCCAATCTATAATACAACACTCGATAATATTAAAGGTAAGTTTAGACTCGATGCTGCGTTTGTCTGTGTACCTACGCCGTTTGGTCCAGATGGAAGTATTGATTCATCGATTGTAGAAGATGTTGTAGAGCAGCTATCAGCTTTCACCTGTCCTATCATTATCAAGTCAACCGTAACACCCGATGTAGTTGACAGGTTAAGCAAAAACTCAGATGTAGTTTACAATCCTGAATTTCTAACCGAAGCAAATCACTTAGAAGATTTTGTTAATCCACCTATGCATATCTTTGGAGGAAACGCGATGGTAACTCGTCGTGTACAAGATCTATACGAAAAACATAGCCAGTGTAAACCATGTCCAGTTATTCACATGACAGCAATGGAAGCGAGCTTTGTTAAGTACGGAATTAATTGCTTCCTTGCTACAAAGGTTCTGTGGTTTAATCAATTCAAGGATCTTATTGATGATACTGATTCGAAGTATAACGTGATTGTTAATGCTATTGGATCAGATCCGCGTATTGGGCATAGCCACACACAAGTTCCAGGGCCTGACGGAAAGAAAGGCTTTGGTGGAGCATGCTTCCCTAAGGATACCAACGCATTCTCTACATATGCACGTGGTGAGTTCTCTGTTCTCGATGATGTCATTAAAGCCAATAATATATACAGAAAAGAATATGAATTGGATGACCGTGAAAAAGAACAGAAAGTAAGTTATGCCTAATTATGCAAGTATAGTACCACTTATTGGCGGTGAAACAATCGCCATGCAGAATGTATTCGGAAAACGTCCTGAGTACATTCTCTCATACCCGGGGTTTGAAGCTAATGATACGCACCTATTGGAATATTACAATAAAGAAGTTCCTTACCATGTTATTGGAGATGGTGGGGTACCTGATGTACCTTCTGTTGATGTTGTCAACACCATTTGCCCTTGTGCTGGCCTGTCTAGTCTTAGCGTTACAAGTAGCAGCGACGCTGCTGCTAATGATTGGATGCGGACCTCTGCTCGCCATGTCTTGGGTACACTCAAACCTCAAGTATTCTGGGGCGAAAATGCACCAAGACTCGCTTCAAAAATGGGAGAACCGATTGTCGAAGATCTTCGACGAATTGCTAACGAATACGGATATAGCTTTACAATTTATAAAACGAAAAGCATCCTTCATGGACTCGCACAAGTAAGAGATCGTACTTTTTATTTTTTCTGGAAAGGCAAAAAAGTACCTGTCTTTGAATATATAAAAAGGGAACACGAGAAGATTGAAGACACGATTCGTTCCGTGAAACGAGATCCTAAGGATCCAATGTCAGTTCTTGCAAATTCGAGTGTTCCATCCGAAGATCCATACTATCGCTATGTCCTCGAAGAAATCGAAGGCGGAATTGCTCACAGCCAATTTCAAGATAAAGTTGAAAAGAGTTATGATGTAAAACACTACATTGAAGATAGTGGTGTTAAGTATGATCGTGTCTCGAAGTGGATGTCGAAGAATGGATTTGAAAAGCAGGCAACGCGTTGTTTAGAAATGTACGCCAAACTAAAGAATGGTGGTAACATTATGAGGCGTGGTGTAAACATTCCAAAGAATTACATTGGAGCATTTGTAGGAGCATATCCTCTTACACTTACACATCCCGATGAAGACAGATATTTAACAATTCGCGAATGCCTATCAATCATGAAACTACCTGATGATTTTATTCTTCAAGGTGGAGTACGAAATATCAATCACATTTGCCAGAATGTTCCTGTCACTACTGCACAAGACATGGCCGAACACGTTCTCAAGTTCGTTGATGGTCGACTGGATAACTCGATGATTGATACTAATTTTCTCGTACAAGATAATAAAACTAGGACACTAGATTATAAAAAAGATAGTGTACATTTGGATGCATTTATGGTATAATAGTATCATAATCAAAGGAGTATATAATGTCGTCAATAATGGATAAACTCAAGAAGAATAGTAAAGTCAAAGAAACATCTATTCTTTCCGAGTCAAAGTTTTTTACAGAAAAAGATATGATTCAGACCGATGTGCCTATGATCAACGTAGCACTATCTGGATCTGTCGATGGAGGTTTAGCACCGGGTCTCACTGTGCTAGCTGGTCCATCCAAACACTTTAAGACATCATTTGGTCTTATCATGGCTTCAGCTTATTTGAAAAAATATCCTGATGCTGTCCTTCTCTTCTATGATTCAGAGTTTGGTTCACCACAGTCATACTTCAAGCAATTTGAAATTGACACTAGTCGCGTACTACACACTCCAATTACTAACGTAGAAGAACTTAAGTTTGACATCATTGGCCAGATGGAAGGTCTGGATCGTGATGATAAAGTCGTTATTGTAATTGACTCAGTCGGCAACCTAGCATCGAAGAAAGAATTAGAAGATGCTATTAATGAAAAGTCTGTTGCTGACATGTCACGAGCTAAAGCTCTCAAAGGCTTGTTTCGTATGTGTACACCGTACCTCAATATGAAAAACATTCCGTTGATTGCTGTCAATCATACATATCAAGAAATTGGTTTGTTCCCTAAAGCAATTGTTTCCGGCGGCACTGGTATCTATTACTCAGCTGACAATATCTGGATTCTAGGTCGCAGGCAGAACAAAAAAGGTACTGAGGTAACCGGATACGATTTCGTGATTAACGTGGAGAAATCACGCTATGTTAAAGAAAAGTCTAAAATTCCTATCTCAGTTTCTTGGGAAGGCGGAGTACAAAAGTATTCGGGTCTGCTTGATATTGCTATGCAAGGTCAATATGTCGCTAAGCCATCTAATGGTTGGTATTCGCGTGTTGACCGAGAGACTGGCGAACTATTCGAGTCAAAAGTACGAGAAGCAGCAACTCTAGAAGAAGATTTCTGGAAGCCAATCTTTGCTGAAACAGACTTTGCTAATTTTCTGAAAGAAGCATATCAAATCGGTGGAAAGGCTTCACTAGAGGATATTGAAGATGCAAGAGAATAAAGACTATACGTTTATTCACCATGATGAACATCCAGATGCATGGGCGATCAGACTTGAAACCAAATATCCAGAGACAATCATTGTCTTTGGAGAAGTTGCATACGATGACAAACAAGAAGCTATCACCTATGATTTTCAAATTGTTGAATCACCCGATAAAGATCTCTCTGTACAAGATGTAGAGTTGCAACAACATGTTGGAGATATATTATCTTCAGTCATTAGTGTTGGACTTGAAGAAGGGTTTGTACAAGCAACCGATAGAGAAACCGGAGAGATCGTTACATGAATTTAAGAATTGAGCAAACAATTCTACGAAAACTTCTTACAGATGAAAAATATATGCGAAAGGTTTTGCCTTTCATTAAGCCAGAATACTTTGAAGGTCCCTATCGTACACTCTTCAAAGAAGCTGGTAAATACGTTGCAAAATATAATTCACTGCCAGCTCGCGAAGCATTCCTTGTAGAATTGAATGAGCACTCGAATCTCAGTAGTGAACAGTTTACTACAGCAGTTGATATTGCTAGTACACTGTTTGACGGAGATGAGGTAGACGAATCTTGGTTACTTGAGAACACTGAGAAGTGGTGCCAAGATCGTGCTATCTACAACGCGGTCATGGAATCGATTACGATTATTGACGGCAAGCATGACACGTTGACAAAGAATGCACTTCCAGAGCTATTGACTAAAGCTCTGGGAGTTGCGTTTGACACTAACGTTGGTCATGATTATATTGAAAACGTAGAGGAACGTTATGAATTCTACCATACTGAAGAGGATCGCATTCCATTCGACCTCGAATACTTCAACAAGATCACAAAGGGTGGAGTCCCGAGAAAGACTCTTAATATCGCTCTCGCTGGGACTGGCGTTGGTAAATCTCTGTTTATGTGTCATGTTGGCGCTGCAGCTTTGGTAGAAGGAAAGAATGTCCTCTATATTACAATGGAAATGGCAGAAGAAAGAATTGCTGAACGTATTGATGCTAATCTGCTCAACGTTCCAATTGACCAGCTTGAAACAATGTCAAAGGATATGTTTACAACAAAGGTTGCCGATCTTGCTCGTAAGACGACTGGCAGACTTATCGTAAAAGAATATCCTACTGGCTCTGCACACTCTGGTCATTTCCGTGCTTTGCTTAACGAGCTAAAACTTAAAAAGCAATTCATACCTGATATTATTTTCATTGACTATCTCAACATCTGTGCTTCATCAAGAATGAAAGCTATGGGAGGATCGATCAATTCATACACTTACATTAAAGCAATTGCTGAAGAGCTACGTGGCCTCGCGGTCGAGTTCGAAGTACCGATCTTCTCTGCAACGCAAACGACTCGTTCTGGTTATGGTAACTCAGATGTTGGGCTTGAAGATACGTCCGAGTCTTTTGGATTACCCGCGACAGCCGATCTAATGTTTGCCTTGATCTCAACCGAAGAGCTAGAAAAATCCGGCCAGATGATGGTCAAGCAATTGAAGAATCGTTATAACGATCCAACAATGCACAAGCGATTTGTGGTTGGTATCGATCGAGCTAAGATGCGTCTATACGATGTAGAAGAAAGCGAACAAAATCTTACTGACGACACTCCAGTATTTGATAAATCGCAAAGTGGTGAAAGAGTGTCTCAAGAAAAATTCGGAGGATTCAAACTGTGAACGTAAGAACAATTAGCTACAGCCAACCAGTAGAAGGAGAACTCTATGTCGGAGAAGATGTCCAAGATCTCATCGCGTATTGCGCCCGTGTCTCCAATCCAGCGAACCAAATTAGCTCCGAAACAACGGAACGCCTACTTAAATACCTCATCAAACACAAGCACTGGTCACCATTCGAAATGGCGTCAGCCTGTCTCGAAATCGAAACAACCAGAGACATTGCACGACAACTCCTCAGACACAGGTCATTTTCCTTTCAAGAGTTTAGCCAGCGGTATGCTGATATTCGTGATCTTGATGATAATTTTGTATTAAGAGAAGCACGTCTACAGGATACAAAGAATCGGCAAAACTCAATTGAATCGAATGATGCATGGCTTCAGTCTGAATGGGATGAAGCACAGAATAATGTTATCCTTGCATCGCAGGTAGCATACAATTGGGCTATCAGTAAAGGTATTGCTAAAGAGCAAGCTCGAGCAGTATTGCCAGAAGGACTAACTAAGTCACGACTCTATGTAAATGGAACGCTACGTAGTTGGATTCACTATATCGAGCTGAGATCAGCCAATGGTACTCAGAAAGAACACATGGATCTGGCCATTGAGTGTGGTAAAGTTATCAATAAAATCTTTCCTTTTCAAGAAAAAAACGTAAGTGATTGATTTCTTTCAAAATAATAATGCACTTTTTTGTTTACATTTGAATTTTTCTGTGGTATAATAGATCTATAAAATGGAAAAGGAAGCTAATTATGGTTAAGTACGAATTTCAAAATAAAGATCAAAATGACATTTGGAGATTTATCATCGCGTTTTGTATGACAAAGCCTGAAGGTACTAAGCCTGAAGCTCTGCAGTATATGCTAGCTAAGGAGCTGGGTATCGAAGCAGATACAACTGCTATCGCTCTCGCATCAATTCGTTTCTAGGAGATTTATCATGTCACATAATGTTGAGCAAATTTGTGCCGGTTTTATTTTTGTTGCAGTTGTTGTAGCAATTCCAATTTTGTTAGTATGGTAAGGAGTATATTATGGGTAAAGTGAAAGCTGCCGCTTTAGAAGGACAAGAATTCGCACAAGAGAATTACAATATTTCTCGTAACGAATTCTGTGCCTTAGCGTTTGATGCATTCAAACCTATGTCTCTTGAAGCAAGAGCCGCAGTCGAAGAATATGATGTTATTCAGAATGATTTGAAAGAATATGAAAGGTACTACAATGCCGATTGAAAAGCCACGTTACTTGACTGATTCGTATATCGGATCATTTGCAAGAGATGATGCTGAAGATATGGATCAATTGCAAATGGTGAAGCACATGGTGTCACGGTTTAACGCTTGGCTCAAGCAGTCAGGCAGTAACCAAAGATATCGTGTTTGTTTGAAAGGTCGTAAGCCATATAAGAAGATGAAGACTCCTACGTCAAAAGGACCGGTGTCTTACACTTATTGGGGTACTATTGTTGGAGGCATAGAGAATGCTTCCGTGCTCAAAGCTTACATTTATACGAGAGGATCATGATGGACTATAAATTTAATGAAGGTGAATTGATTGACGAGTTTAGAGAATACATTGACTCAACATACAATTCGCATTACTCCAAAGATAAATTTCAAGCTACTGAGTTTATCATTGATGGAGGACACGGTACAGGTTTCTGTATCGGTAACGTATTGAAGTACGCTCAAAGATATGGCAAGAAAGGTTTAGCATCTGATGCTAGAAAAGATTTGATGAAGGTTCTACATTATGCGCTAATTCAACTCTATGTCCATGATATGGAGGACTAGCGCTTCTTCTTAGATCTATAAATTTTTTGCTTTACAGAAGCTGGACACTGACTGCCATACGGAACATGTAGCACAGTCGG
>Ga0213868_10005166_pt1 | contig 11788 bp, 12 predicted proteins | sample PICome_9_FD_160087 | JGI IMG/M metagenome (GOLD analysis project Ga0213868, IMG submission 160087) | Coastal seawater microbial communities near Pivers Island, North Carolina, United States - PICO127 | ecosystem: Environmental > Aquatic > Marine > Coastal | place: USA: North Carolina...
AGTCGTAGGCCAACTCTTGAGTGTCTTGCGGAATACCAATGAAAGCGGGCCCGCAATCGGCCGGATCCAGCATGGTAGCAATCGCCTGCGGCAAGGACTGGATGATCTGCGCCGGATGCACGATGCGGTCCCAATACCGCGTCACAGCCTTGAAACTGTCATTCACCGTCAGTGACGGATCCCCAAAATGTTCGACTTGCTGCAAAACCGGATCGGGAAGACGGTTCACATAGGTGTCGCCCGAGATCAGCAGGACCGGCAGACGGTTCGCATGCGCTACCCCTGCTGCTGTCACCATGTTTGTTGCACCGGGGCCAATAGAGGAGGTTGCAATCATGATCTGGCGGCGCTTTTTCGACTTGGCGTAGCCAATTGCCGCAAGCGCCATAGACTGCTCATTCTGACCCCGCCATGTGGGTAGCTGATCCTGAACACGCTCCAGCGCTTCGGCAAAGCATGTCACGTTCCCATGCCCAAAAATTCCAAAAACCCCCGCAAACAGAGAAACTAACTCTCCATCGATCTCGGTCTTTTGAGCGCAGATATAGCGCACAAGCGCCTGCGCCATCGTAATGCGCACGGTCTTCGAACTCATTTCTATTTCCCCCCAAGATTACCCGATGGCGTCGCCCCTTCAACGCCATGCGAAATGCTTATTGACATTTCTGACATTATGCAATGATCATTGCAAGAGAAAAAATGGGAGGGCACGATGCCACGAATTTCTGTACTCGGTTGCGGACGAATTGGTCGTATGCACGCTGACAATATCGCCGCACACCCGCAGGCTACGCTTGCAGGCGTGTTTGACACTCATGCGCCTTTTGCCGCCGAAATCGCGGAAAAACACGGGGTTTTGAACTTCGCATCTGCCGAAGAAGCGATTAGCTCGGACAGCGTTGACGCTGTACTGATCGCTACCCCGACCTCCACCCATGTGGATTTTCTGGAGGCCTGCGTGAAAGCAGGCAAAGCTGTGCTTTGCGAGAAGCCGATCGACCTCTCTTTGGATCGGGTGAACCAGTTGGCACAGCGAATCGCGGGCACCAAAGTGCCCATCATGTTGGGCTTTGTCCGGCGATTTGATCCGGGTCATGCAGCGGCGGAAAGGGCGCGTGCCGAAGGCGAGATTGGTGATCTGCATCAAGTTATTATCACCTCGCGCGACCCTGGCATGGCACCAGATGGCTACATCAAGACGTCAGGCGGTATCTTCCGGGATATGACGATCCACGATCTCGACTTGGCGCGGTTCTTGTTGGGAGAAGAGGTTTCAGAGGTTACGGCCACCGGATCTCGCCTGGTGAACCCCGCCCTAATGGAAGAATGCAATGACTACGACACTGTCGTGGTCATCCTGAAAACGGCAAGTGGCAAGCAGGCTGTGATCACCAACTCACGCCAAGCGGTCTATGGCTATGACCAGCGTATCGAGCTTTTGGGTTCCAAAGGCATGCTGGTCACAGACAATCACCACAATCACACAATGAAGAAGTATCTGGAGACGGAAACGAATGTTTCGTCGCCCCTGCAGCACTTCTTTATCGAACGGTATGGCGACGCGTTTGGCATTGAGATCAGTAAATTTGTCGACACGATCGACAACGGTGCGCCTGTACCGGTGGGCTTTGAAGATGGTCGCTTGGCTTTGTTGCTGGCGGATGCCTGTTTCAAATCTATCGCCGAGGGCCGAACCGTCATGACAAGTGAGTTTGATTGATATGTACAAAAAATTTGGACTTTTCATCGACGGAGCCTGGGCGGCGGGCGCACGCACCGCGCAGGTGATGTCTCCAGTATCGGAAAAATCGCTGGGGGAAGTTGCCACTGCGTCGGTTGCTGACACGCAGCGGGCGATTGATGCGGCCGCCAAGGCCCTGCCGGCTCTGGTGGCGATGGGTGGGTTCGGCCGGGCTGACGCGCTGCACAAGGTTGCCGACGAGATGATTGCGCGGGCCGATGAGGCAGCAACCATGATCGCGACCGAGACCGGCAAACCCATTGCACAGGCAGGTCGCGAATGGGTCCTCGCTTGTGAGCAATTTCGTTGGTACGCTGAAGAAGCGCGGCGAATCTACGGGCGCACCGTCCAGAGCCGTGTGCCTGGCGGGCGCTTTGAAATCAGCCGCGAGCCAGTGGGCATTGTTGGTGCGTTTACGGCCTGGAACTTCCCGGCCGCGCTCCCGGCGCGCAAACTTGCCCCCGCGCTCGCGGCTGGTTGCTCTGTTGTCCTGCGGCCGTCGTCACAGACCCCTGGCGTTGCGATGATCATGGTCGACTGTCTGCGTGCCGGCGGATTGCCAGATGGCGCCGTAAACCTTGTTGTTGGCGCAACCGGGGACACCTACGCACCGGTGATGGCTGATCGGCGGGTGCGCAAGGTTTCGCTGACCGGATCGACCCGCATAGGGCAACAAATGCTTCGCGACGCGGCCGACACGGTCAAGAAGGTCTCGATGGAGCTGGGTGGCAACGCGCCATTGATTGTCTACGACGATGTGGATCTGGACGCCGCGCTTGATGCGATCGTTGCGACCAAATACGCCAATTGCGGGCAGGTCTGTGTAACCCCAGACCGGATATTCGTGCACCAGTCCCTGCATGAACGGTTTGTCGAGGGCTTTGTCGCCCGCGCCAGCAAAATCAAGCTTGGCGACGGTCTGGATCCGAGCGTCGGCATGGGTCCGCTGATTAGTGGCCGCAGCCTCGAGACGATCGACCGGATCGTCCAGGCAGCCATTGCGAGCGGCGCGACACTTGCCTTGGGCGGCAAGCGGTCACCGGCTTTCAACGAAGGGCATTTCTATGAACCGACTGTCCTGACTAATGTGACCGACGAACATGAAGTCTTCGCCGAAGAGAATTTCGGCCCGGTCGCAGCCATCACCTCATTCGAAAGCGATGACGAAGTGATGACTCGTGCGAACAATTCGACCATGGGGCTGTCGGCCTATGCCTTCACCTCGTCGCCGGACCGTGCGCGCCGGACCGTTGCTGCGCTGAAAGCTGGCATGGTGGGCATCAATAGCTTTGCGCTGGCGGCGTCTGAGGCACCTTTTGGTGGCACCAACTTCTCCGGTATGGGTCGTGAAGGCGGAAGCGAAGGGATCGAAGATTATCTCGACACCAAGCTCGCCCAAATCGTGTTTTGAGGGGCCATCATGTCAATTAACAAAGTAAAAGCCCTCTGGGCCGAAGGTAAGCCGGTGCTGCATGGATGGCTATCTATCGGCAATCCCTTCACAGCCGAAATCATGGCGGCACAAGGCTATGACGCGATTTCAATCGACGTACAGCACGGCGCGCTCGATTATTCCTCGGTGTTGCCGATGTTTCAGGCGATGCGTGCCAGTGGGGTGACCATCGGGGCGCGGGTGCCATGGCTCGATCCCGCTATCATCATGAAAGTGCTGGATGCAGGGGCCATGAACGTCATCTGCCCGATGATCAACACAGCTGAGCAGGCCGCTGAATTTGTCAGTTACATGCGCTACCCGCCGCACGGGCAGCGCAGTTTTGGACCGACTCGTGCGGGCATCGCCATGCCCGGCTACGGTCCGGGGATGAACTCTGAGGTTTTGGCGCTAGCAATGATCGAAACCGCTGAGGGTGTCGCAAACTTGGAATCAATCGCTGCTACACCGGGTTTGGACGGGATATACGTTGGCCCAGCCGATCTGACCCTTGGGACGCAAGAGGGGCGGCTTTCTCCGGGGTTTGACCGAGAAGAGCCGGAAATGATCGAATTGATCCAGCACATCGTAAAGGTTTGCGAAAAGAACGGCATCAAAGCCTGTATTCATTGCGGTACAGCAGATTACGCAGCAAGGGCCATCGGTTGGGGCTACAATCTGACGACCGTGTCCGGTGACAGCCGGCTTCTGGCCGGAGCCGCCGCCGCCAGCGTCAAGCGCTTCCGCGATTTGATCGGCGAGGCGACAGTGCCTGAGGCAAAAGGGGGGACATACTGATGCCACATATTGTTGTTGCAGGTCCGCTGCATCCGTCAGGTAAAGCTCTACTGGACAATGCTCCGGGCATGACCGTCACCTACATTTCCGAGACATCGGAAGCGAGCGTTGCGGCCGAGATCGCGACGGCGAATGCCGTATTGCTCAGAACCCAGCCGGTATCCGAGCCGACCATCGATCTTGCCGGCGAGCTTAAGATCGTCTCGCGTCACGGTGTCGGCTATGATGCGGTGGACGTGGCGGCGTTGAGCCGACGGGGTATTGCCCTAGCAGTCTGCGGCGATGTCAATTCCGGCTCGGTAGCGGAGCATGCGGCAATGATGATCCTAGCTGCTTGCAAACGCGTGCTCCGAGCCGACACTTCTGTTCGCACGGGTCAGTGGGAGTGGCGCAACAAGCTTGAAGCGCGGGATGTGAACGGGCAGAATCTGTTGTTGGTCGGATACGGCCGCATTGGACGCAAAACCGGAGAAATGATGCGCGCATTCGGCATGAATGTGCGTGCCTATGATCCCTATCTTATGACCCATGGCTGGCCCGACACCGACGTGCTTGCCGTTGCCTCGCTTGACGAAGGGTTGGCTTGGGCGGATGTCCTGTCTTTTTGCCTGCCCCATACTGGTAAGCCGCTGATCGGAGCTGCCGAATTTGCAAAGATGCGCGACGGTGTGGTGCTGGTAAACACTTCCCGCGGCGGCATCATCGACGAAGAGGCGATGGTCGCGGCGCTTCACAGCGGAAAGATTGGCGCTGCCGGTCTGGACGTCTTCCAGCAGGAGCCAATGCCACATAGCAACCCGCTGGCCGGCTTTGACCAAGTCTTGCTCTCGCCGCATATAGGAGGTCTGACGCAGGATGCTGCAGAACGCATGGCGATTTCATCGGCTGAAAACATTCTCAACTATTTCAGTAACACGATCGACCCAGCGTTGATTGTGAACAAGGACCATATCAATGTCTAACGCCAAGCCTAAGATCAAAGTCGGACTCATCGGTACAGGATTCATGGGCAAGGCCCATGCGCTCGGGTTCATCAATGCCTCGCGCGTTTTCGATTTGCCGATCGAGGCAGAACTGGGCACCGTCGCAGATGTCAACGAAGCAGAGGCGCGGCGCGCAGCGCAGGCCTTTGGATTTGACAAGGCGACCACCGATTGGCGTGACATCATCAACGATCCAGAGATCGGAATCGTCTCGATCACCGCGCCAAACGCCTTGCATAAAGAAATGTCGCTGGCAGCCATTGCGGCTGGCAAACATGTCTATTGCGAAAAGCCACTGGCTCCACTGGCGCAGGATGCGAGCGAGATGGCAGATGCGGCCGAGATTGCGGGCGTAAAAACACAAGTCGGATTCAACTACCTGTGCAATCCGATGCTGCAACTCGCCCGCGCGATGATCGAGTCCGGCGAACTCGGAGAGATTCGCGGCTATCGTGGTTTGCATGCCGAAGATTATATGGCTGACGCGTCTGGCCCTTTCACCTTTCGGCATGATCCGGCGGGCGGTGGGGCGCTGGCGGATCTTGGCAGCCATGCGTTGGCCACGGCAGAGTTTCTGCTTGGCCCAGTGACAGAAGTTATGGGCGATTGCGTCACGGTCATAGGCAGCCGGAAGGACGGAAAAGGCACTGCCCGCGCGGTGGAAGTTGATGACATCGGTCGTGCGTTCCTGCGATTCGAGAACGGGGCGTCAGCCTCGATCGAGGCCAATTGGGTCGCAACCGGCCGCAAAATGCAGCATGATTTCGAAGTCTTCGGATCAAAAGGTGCGCTGGCCTTCAGCCAGGAACGGTTCAATGAACTGCATTTCTATTCGAACGAGGACGCTAAGGGCCGTCAGGGGTTCCGCCGGATCGAAGCCTCACCCGCGCATCCGCCCTACGGCCGGTTCTGCGTCGCACCAGGGCACCAGATCGGCTTCAATGACCTCAAGGCTATCGAGGTTGCGGGCTATCTGAGTGCTATCAATGGCGACGGGGCAGAGCCGTTCAATTTCCGCGCTGGTCTGCGCATCCAGACACTGGTGGAAGATATCCAATTGTCCTCGGGTGAGCGCGCCTGGCGAAAGGTGAGTGGCTGAGATGACTGTACGTTATGCTGTCGTCGGTGCCGGGTGGATATCGCAAATTGCGTTCCTACCCGGCGTAGATCTGACCGGAAACTCCAAGACCACTGCATTGGTCAGTGGTAATCGCGAAGCGGCGGATCTACTCGCGAAATTCTACGATATCCCGCATGTCTATTCCTACGATCAGTATGAAGAGATGCTCGCGGCTGATGTGGTCGACGCGGTCTATATCGCGCTGCCCAATTCGATGCATGCGGACTATGCGACCCGCGCAGCGAAAGCGGGAAAGCACGTCATCGTCGAAAAGCCGTTGGCGATTTCGGTCGCGGAATGCGAGGCTATGATCGAAGCCGCCGACGCGGCCGGCGTCTTTTTGATGACGGCCTACAGGCTACACAACGAACCGGGCACAGTCCATGCGCTGGACCTGATCCGCTCTGGTGCGATTGGTGATCCGAGGCTCTTTACGTCACTCTTTTCCTTCCAAGCCGTAGCGGACAATCACCGACTGAAGGCGTCCAATTGGGGTGGGCCCTTGCAGGATATTGGCATCTATTGCCTGAACGCAGTGCGCCATGTGTTTGCCGATGAGCCATTCGAAGTCATGGCTGCGCGCAACCAGGTGGACGACCCGCGTTTTGCTGAGGTCGAGGAAAGCTTTGCTGCAACGATGATGTTCCCCAAAGGGCGTGTTGCGCAATTCACCGCAAGCTTCGGGGCAGAGCAGCTAGATATGTACCGCATCGCTGGTACAGAAGGAGAAATCGTGGTTGAACGTGCCTTTGACTTCCAATCACCCACCATTGTCCGCCTAACACGCGGAGCCGAGGTGATTGAACATGAATTTGAGCAGACCGATCAGTTTGCTGGTCAAACTGCCTATTTCTCGGATTGCATCAAATCAGGTGCTGCGCCAGAGGCTGACGGGGCCGAAGGGTTGGCCGATGTCGCAATTCTCCTGGCACTTGAGAAGGCAGCCAAGACTGGAGCTGTGCAGAAAATCGCGCTACAACCGCGTGAACGACACCCGGACAAGGCAATGGTCCGACGCATTGCCCCAACGGTAAGGCGCTTGATGATCTAACGCCCTGACTCTGGACACGGGAGGAAAAGACCAGTGGACAAGAATGCGACACATCCACCGAGCGATTTCGAAGCGCTTGTCTTGCTGATTCATGAGCGTTTCGAAAGTATGAGTAAATCTCACCAACAAATTTCGCGCTTCCTGACACAGAACCCAAATGAGGTAGCAGTTCATTCCGTGAATGCGATAGCTCAGCGTTGTGGCATCCACGCCTCCAGCTTTGTCCGTTTCGCACAGGCGCTTGGATATACCGGGTTCAAGGATCTTCAGCTTCTATACCTAAAACGTCTTGAAACTGCGGCCCCAGGCTTCGAAGCGCGTGTACGCGCGCTGGAAAGCGATCTTAAAAACCGCGATGATCCTTCCGATTTCGGATTCTTGCGCGATCTGATCGTTAAAGACATTGCTTCATTGCAGTCGCTTTTGGACGACATAGACCCAGACCAATTGTCGCATGCCGCTGAACTGCTGAGCGAAGCAAACACGATCTATCTTCTGGGTCAGTTGCGGTCTGCCCCTGTCGTCGAGTTCTTCCGCTATATGTTGACGATGATTGGAAAACGTTGTGTTATGCTTGACCCAAGCGGCGGCTTGGCCACGCACATGGCTAAAACGATGACGAAACAAGACGTTCTGATTGCTGTTTCGTTCCGTTACTATGCCACCGAGGTGGTCTCAATCGTTAATGACGCGCAAAAGAGCGCAATCAACATCGTTGCGATTTCAGACAGCACACTGTCACCACTAGCCAAATCCGCGGACGCTTTTTTCGCAGTACCAGAACATAGCCACACGTTTTCTAGGTCTATTGCCGCACCATCTTGTGTAGCCCAAGCAATTGTACTTGCGACAGCCGCCCGTTTACAGAGTGGTTCAACACCGCCAAAAATACCAATTGTGACCCAAGGTTAATAGAGGAGATTTCATTTTTTCCGGCTACCTTGCTCTGACCTACAATCCCGGGCTCAGGACCCATTGAATTCGGCCAGATGCAAAAGGGTACTGTCGCAAACTTTTCGGCTTCCGGCTTGACTTACTATGGTGCAGAGGATCACTGCGTACGGGGTCAGCAATTGGGGCGGAAAGATGATCGATTTCAAGGGCGTGCACTACCCGAAGGCGGTGATCCTTCATGCAGTGTTTTTCTATGTCCGCTACGCGGTCTCTTACCGCGACCTTGAAGAGATCTTGGCTGAACGGGGAGGGGAGTGGACAAAACATGGGGGTCATCTTCGTCGTTGCGGCACGTGCTAAGGTGAGTTCTTTGCGTGGGGGGCTGCCATGGACGTACGGATTACAATCGAAACGACCTTCGACAACGGGGAGAAGCGCACTCATCAGCTTGAAGGCATTTCTCGACCCTACCGGGTGACCTGTCCAGACGGGATCGGGCTGCGCCTCGAGGATGGGAAGAGGATCGTCGAACAGATCCAGAGGGTAGTCCTTTACAACCAGGTCGATGAGATCATTCGAGAAAGCCGCGTATGCCCGGATTGCGCCTCAGTTCGTCCCATTCATGACTACCGCACACGCGATCTCGACACGCTCTTTGGGCGGGTTCGGGTCAAAGCCGCGCGCTTGCGCCGCTGTTCTTGTGATGCCAGGTCAGCGGCGATGCCCAGCGGGCCTATTTCTCCGCTGGCCTATTTCTTTCCTGACCGGGCTACCCCGGAGCTGCAGCGGCTATATGCGGAACTCGGGTCCCGGCATTCCTTTCGCGAAGCCGCGCGGCTGATGAAAAATTTCCTCCCCTGCCATCCGTCCCATCACACCACGGTACGTGACCGGTTGGGAAGAGTAGCCACTGGGTTCGAGAAAAGTCGTAGGGCATCAGGCGATCCCGTTAAAGCACCGCCCAAAGGTGGTTTGACGGTTTTTCTGGACGGTGCGCATATCCGCTGTCGACCAGAGTATCAGCAGCGGCATCTGGATCTTGTGGTCGGTAAGATTGAAAGCCGCAATATGTGCCGACGATTTGGCTTGGTCGCCAATGCGACGGCATCGCCAGGCAGCCGGATGCGAGAAGAGCTGTCAGACTTTGGATGGAAGCCAGGCCGTCTGTTGACGGTAATATCAGATGGCGAGCTTGCTCTCCCGAACCTCATACGGAATGCCATAAGTGGCGACGGCCAGGTGAAGCATATCCTCGACTGGTGGCACATCTCGATGCGGATTCGACATGTCGAGGCCGCCGTTCAGGGTCTGGTCCAGATACCGGGGTTCACTGGAATTCCGGTGCTGTTCCAGCGCCCCGCGAAAAGCCTCCGCTGGTGGCTTTGGCATGGCAGAGCACGGGTCGCGGAAACATATCTGAAGGGGCTCATGCACGATTGCACCCGCCTTGCGGAAGAACCTCTGGCTGTCCGCACCGCTGCCGCTCGTGTGCAGGCCAGATGCGAGACACTGTACACCTATCTCGCGAACAACATGGAATCCCTCGTCGACTATGGCCGACGGTACCGTAACGGGCTGCCCATCTCGTCATCTCGTGCCGAAGGATCAGTCGATGACATTGCCAATGCCCGCATGGGAAAGCGCAGAAGGATGCGTTGGTCGCCCAAAGGGGCTCACCGAGTAGCCGTCACAAGGGCCGCAGTTCTCGATGGTCGGCTGACCGTCGCAAACAGAAAACGCGCCGCATGACCCCCATGTTTTGTCCACTCCCCATACTGCGCGGCCCGCCCGAGTTCATACGATCCGATAATGGGGCGGAGTTCATTGCCAAGAAAGTGCGTGCTTGGATCGGGGCTGTCGGCGCCAAAACCGCGTTCATCACCCCAGGCTCACCCTGGGAAAACGGTTATTGCGAAAGCTTCAACGCCCGCTTCCGGGATGAGTTGCTAAACGGCGAGGTGTGACCTGCCCCCCGGTCGTCCCTCGTTCATAACGAGAGTCCTTGGGTTTGATAGTCGTCGGTTTCGGGTGTGGCAAGCGCGTCGGGTGCGGAGCCGTCAAATTGCTCAAGTGCCCGACGCGCTTCTGCGGGGGTTTGATTGCCCAGCGAGGAATGCGGCCTGACATTGTTGCAGTCGTATCGCCAAAGGGCTAGGGTCCTGCGGGCATCTGCCAGACTGTCGAAGATCTCTTCGTTGAGACATTCGTCGCGCAAACTGCCGTTGAAGGACTCGATATAGCCGTTCTGCTGGGGCTTTCCGGGGTCGATGTAATGCCAATCGACCTTGTTGTCGTTGGCCCACTTCAGGATGGCCTTGCTGGTGAACTCGGTGCCATTGTCCGAGACTATGCAGGCAGGTTTTCCATAGACCCTGACGAGCGCGTCCAGTTCCTGCGCCACTCGTGCGCCTGAGATGCTTGTATCGGCAATCCGGCCGAGGTTTTCGCGGCAGCAATCATCGTTCACGGCAAGGATGCGGAACTTCCGGCATGCCCCGAAGGTGTCCGATAGGAAGTCCAGCGACTAGCGCTGATTTAGCTGAAGCGGCACAGGCATAGGTGTCCGGCTGCCCCGTGCCCGTTTGCGGCCACGACGGCGACGGACCGACAGACCCTCTTCCCGATAGATGCGGTAGAGCTTCTTTTCGTTCATCACCATGCCCACACGTTCCAGCAGGACGCCAATGCGCCGATACCCAAACCGGCGCCGCTTCTCGGCGATCTTGTTCATTTCCAGACGGATCTCCGGGTTATCGGGTGGATGCTCGCGCCGCACGGTCTTGGGATCGACACCGATCAGGACGCAGGCCCGGCGTTGAGAGATCGGATGATCCTTCATCGCCCGCAACACCGCGTCCCGCCGTTGCATCGGCGTCGTCAGGGCTTTCCCAGCAGGTCTTTCAGAACCACGTTGTCCAGCATGACATCTGCCACCAGGCGCTTCAGCTTGGCGTTCTCGTCCTCAAGCTGCTTCAGGCGTTTGGCGTCGGACAGGTCCATCCCGCCATACTTGGCCTTCAGCTTGTAGAACGTTGCCGGGCTGAGCCCATGCTTCCGGCACAACTCCGCCGTCGGCAGCCCTACCTCCTGCTCTTTGATCATCCCGATTATCTGCGCTTCAGTGAAACGGCTTTTCCTCATGTCGTCTGCTCCTTCAGGTTGGGCAGACTCTACATCACAGCGAGGGAACTTCCGGGGGGCAGGTCGCTAACAAACCCGATGTTCCGCGAGTAGCCGCACCTTACACTCCATCCTACTCATGAGTTGGAGCCTCCGGCAAACCCAGTGCGGTTCAGCAGGTCAGGCCCAACGTCGTTTAGCTGCTCCGCTGAGGACTCCGAGCAGCCAGCATGAAGTCAGCGAGAAGACTGTCGCAGGAAGAAAAGAGCTTATCGTCCACACTTAGATCTTTTTCACGAGCGCTCGTTTCTAGAGCTAAAAACGCTTGGCTGAGTGCAATAGCGCCGAGCATTCCCGCGCTCCCGGCGGCACCGTGCAATACATCCGCTGCTTGGTCCAGTTGTCCAGTCTTCAGATGTTGCGCAATTTCTTTGAGTTCAGCTTTGATTCTCAACTCGAACTGATTCAAGATGTTTGTCGTATAATCCTGACCTAAGGCATAGGCCAAATCCTGGATGGAAGATCCGTCTATGACGCTTACATCGACTGACACTCTCGAAGTTGGGCGGAATTGATCCCGATATTCGGGGCTTTTGGTAAAGACCACCTGCTTTAGAAGTTCTGCTAGATTCTCTAGACGGATTGGTTT
>Ga0213868_10005170_pt1 | contig 11785 bp, 8 predicted proteins | sample PICome_9_FD_160087 | JGI IMG/M metagenome (GOLD analysis project Ga0213868, IMG submission 160087) | Coastal seawater microbial communities near Pivers Island, North Carolina, United States - PICO127 | ecosystem: Environmental > Aquatic > Marine > Coastal | place: USA: North Carolina | collected...
CTTAATAAATTACTTAAAGTACATATCTTTAGTTGCTATGGGCACATATTCTTTTGTTCTTGGCTCCAAGTAAGACCCCCCTCTGTCTTCACCTTTCCCAAGAGTAACAACACAGCAGGGTAATAGCCTCCAAAGTATTGAAGAATTTTCATCAAATCCATTTCTACCAAGGTGGCAGTTGAATCATTGTGATTAACATGGAATATATTCCGTTGTAAGTCTAGTTCTTGATTGAGATGCCTAGTAGAATTTGCTTTTATATTTTTTCCTGGGGTGCGCCTTATACTAGATCTGTTGGATATTATGTTTCCGGAATGCCGAGTTGGGGTTTGCTTGCGAGGTTCAGTGGAATCTGCTTCCAATGCGGTCCTTCTCCGTTGCCTTCTTGACGAAAAATATGCATAACTGTTAGATGCATCGTCATATTTACTCACGTTATCTTTCGTGTCAATAAGTTGTAGTCTTCGACGAGAAGGTAAATGAAAGGGATCATCCTGGATCCATGTCTGAGAAAGAGTCGGATAAACAACCATCGATTCTGAATGTGCTCTGCTCAAAGGAACAAACATGGAAAGAGACAACGAAAGTAATCCAAGATTACTCGATGAATGTGTAGAACTCAATGATATCGATTTCATATACTCACGAAATCTTTCTAGTGGTTTGTCCCATAGGAAACAAGTGTATGATCGATGAAGGAACAATCCATGAAAATTAAGAACTGCACCACTCCTATGAGTGGTATTTTCTTTTAGATTGCGAGGAAGATTGACCGAAATATGTGGTTCGTCACATATTGGTACAGAAGTTGCTTTATCTGTCTTCATATCAATCCAATTATCGTTCTCGTTTACAAATCTATGTACACCATCTTCATTTCCCACCAAGGCATTTGAATGCAACCTGATCAAATCAAAACCAGCCCTTATAGTATCCGCTCCACCAGTTTCACCGTGAATAAGCGATTTAGAGCCATCCAGAAAAAGTAGAATATCTGATTCCACCTGTCGAACGATGGATGAATGAAGGGGGAAATGAACGTCTCTCAGCAATTCATTCTCAATAATATCTGCAGAGTCACTGATATCGTCATCCATTGAAGACGTGACATGATCTTTGGAATAGACAAGTCGTATCCTTTTATGATGACCTTTTAAGCTCCAATTCCATATTCTTTCTCCGTAGGGTTTGTCTGTCCGTAAGTCATCAATATTACCATGGTAAATAACGGTTATATCTGGACTAATATCAGGCATGTTGATCAGCGTAAGTATATTTAGAAATAATGTTCGAAGCCGTTGCGATAATAACATATCATATGGATTATCAGTGTTTTCATTTAGATCAATATGGTGGGCCCCATTGTCTATTCTGCTATCCATGGAATGAAAAACAATAATGACAGAAAAAGATTTGGAGCAGCTGGTCGTTGGTGGCAAAGCACATTGATTTTCAACCGTGGAATGACCACTGTGTATATAATCATGCAAGTCCTTCAATAAATTCTTTGTGTGAGTTGTTTTCGTATTACATTTGTCTTTTAGCTTTTGTAATTTGTAATACATGTTAAGATAAAACTCTTCTATTTCCGTTCGATTAGACTTTGGTACTGCTTCAGATGACTTGATTATACTTTTCTTTGTGTCTTGACGGACAGAAGATACCTTTTGGACCGATACTTCCTTGGTGATGCTATCTTCCTGCACATTTCGTGCACCGTAGTGGTAGAAAAACAATAGCACTGGAATACAGTACATGCTGAAGCAAATGGCTATTAACAACACGACATGACCACGATAGCATGTGTATCTTCTTCGTTTCTTCGTCGTATTCGAATTTCTACGACTTTTATTGACTTTGGACGAACGATTCTGTGTCGCTATGGCTCTACGTTGCATCTTCAAGTCTGTAGGTTGCTTAGATTTAAACGTTATTCATTGCATACTTCCACTCTTTCGGGGTGAAGTTATAAGTTATGAAGTTGTTGTAGGTTTGGGGGAAAGGGGAAGGAAATGAGTAGTACTTATCCATGTCAATCTAGGTAGTGGAATTCATGTGTCCATCATTTCGTCTTGCTTGGTCCAATACTACTCGTATTATTCAAAAGAAGAGACAAATCACCTGTATCATACACATCTTTCATCAACATATCAAAATCATCATTGTGTTCGAACCCTTCAATTATCTTCAAGATATTCATTTCATTTTCATATGGTATGGCAATGCTTTTGACATAATCTGGTTGCAGATGCTTCGCAGCAAATATCTCACCAGATGTCCAATAATCTCCATCAGGAGCAACGTGCAGGTAAAGTTGATCTTTTTTGTTTTCATGTTGAGAAATCGTAGGATCCAATTTATTCGGTTCTTTTTCAGAGGTAGACTGTTTTGTGGTAGTAAAGGTGCTCGGAGACATTATTGTAAAATGTGAACGTAGCCAATGTAGTTCCATTTGATGCAACTGAAATGAAAATGCTCTTCTTCTCAAAATAGGATGGAACACAGATTTTCTTGCGAACATGGTTTCCTGGTTGATCGTTGATGATAGATACAAATTGTGAATTACGATTTGAGATTTACGATGGGGAGACGAACAAAAATCTTTGCCCTGACACGGATAGAGGTGCAAAGACGCGAGATCCGAAGTCCGAAGAACACATGTTTTCTTTTACCGGGAGTCGAAGGGTCGAATACAAAGTAGACACAAATAGCAAACAAAATCAAACACCAGTTTACTCAAAACTTGTTCTCTTATTATTGAGCTTACTTATATTCTTATAAAAAGGAACCATGTCAAACTACGATCCGACATTCATCAGTCCCATCCCATTTTCAGCGAGTGCTCCCCCATCCACTGAAACATATCACGTTGCACATGGTCCCGCCAACGAAATCAACCAAGACCAAATTCGTTCCCTCAAGTCACAAGGATTTACAGAGGGACTAGCTCGCTCCTTGTCCGATAATAACACTAATTTTCCACTTCGTATATGGGTAGTGGATAATAGTGGATCGATGCAGACAAATGACGGACACAAAATGGTCTCGACTTCCACTAAGAATAATATTAAATTAGTTAATTGCACCAGGTGGAACGAAATCCGAGAATGCGTTTCCTATCATGTTCAAATGTCTGCATTACTCGAGGCCCCGACTTCTTTTCGTTTACTCAATCATCCGGGTGCCTCAGTGGGAACTCAGCAATTTGACATTGCACAGATGGACCGTGAGGCGATTTCGTCTGATGTGCAACGTGCAATGGATATTATGACGAAAGCAAGGCCGCATGGAACTACTCCATTGACTCAACACGTGGAAGATATATATGAGACTGTCCGTGCTATGACCCCCTCACTTGTTTCAGAGGGTAAAAGGGTTGTCATCGTTCTTGCGACGGATGGTTTACCCAGTAATACTCACGGCGAGACAAGTCAAATGGAAAAAAATATGTTTTCCAATGCTTTGAAGAAATTGGAAGGGTTGCCTGTATGGGTGGTCATTAGACTGTGCACAGATGATGACGATGTCGTTGATTATTATAATAACTTGGATGAACAACTTGAATTATCCATGGACGTACTTGACGATTTTGTCGGCGAAGCGAAGGAAGTATACCATGTCAATCCTTGGCTGAACTATGCACTTCCTTTACATCGGATGCGAGAAATGGGATTTCATGACCGTGTGTTTGACATGTTGGATGAAAGAGCGTTGTCTAAAGCAGAGTTACGTGACTTCTGTCGTCTTTTGTTTGGAAATTCATCATTTGATGGTGTTCGCGATCCCGAAGTTAATTTTTCTGGATTCTTGGAAGACATTCAAAATCTCTTAAAGAAGGAAGATGTGCAGTATAATCCAGTCAAAGGGAAAGTCACACCATGGATCGATATAATAAAATTGAACAAAATATATGGGAATGGAGGATCCTGCTCCATTATGTGAAGATGCCCCTGCATTCATGGATACTTTTTCAACCATGTGATGTTTCAACACATTCATTCCAAGGTTTATCTCCGGGATATTCAATATAAGTTCCTAAACTATTTGTTCAGAAATCAAAAGTGACATCACCTCTTGTAGAATCTGTAATATCAACCATAAAGTCATCTAATTTTTCAGACTCACATACAATTGTGACACTTAGATTTCCTTTTGCATCATAATTTTCAGCCTCAACTGTAGCACCAATTTTATTCACCGCACTGTAAATTTGACCAGCATTAGAAGATGGTGTCATTAAATTCACTGTTGATTTGGGTATAAGTATAGTCTTGGGGGCCTCTCTCAAGACTTGTCTGGCACATGCACCGTAGGTTCTGATAAGTCCACCCGCACCGAGTTTTATACCTCCAAAATAACGCACTACAACGCAAACCGTATCTGATAATTCTTCGCCATTGATAGCTCCAAGGATCGGTACTCCAGCTGTCCCCGTTGGCTCGCCATCGTCACTGCACCGTTCAGTCTTTGGATTATGACCAGCTACAAATGCAAAACAGACATGACGAGCTTTGGGGTGTTCATTTCTAATGTCCTTCACAAAATCTTGAGCAGCATCCCAAGATGTACAATGCTTTGCTAATCCTATAAATCTAGATTTCTTTATGATCTGCTCAGATTCATACCGTTTTCCATCTGTAGTTAAAGTTTGTTGCACTTCTTGATTGTGCTTCTCAGACGTGGTGGCAAAATGACGAGAATATATGTTCACTAAGCTACTTCTCAATAACGTTGTACGTGTTGAAAATGGACATACACACTTCAAGTGTAAAAGCATTAGTATATAGAAACAAATATTTGACAAGCACGTTACATTCATGGTTTGATTGATGATTTTGACTCCCTCTCTATCGACGTGCATTTTTGTGCGTGCTCTGTGCTCCTCTATTTTCAAAAACTAGTAGAAATGCCGTATCGGGTAGGTATTTTGCACAACCAATAAAATGTTCCCGCAACCCGCAACCAATGAGACGTTTCAAATGAAAATTTCACAATCGTTCACAAATCCAACATCTCTCCTTGCCAGCTGGGATATTAATACAATGGAGGAAGAGTTCAACTTCCCACGAGGAGGTAAGGAAAAGGTAGAAGAAAAGAAGCACGACGAGAACGAAAGAAAGAGCAAAAAGAGGTCGAATTCAAGAGATTTTCTCTTTGGACAACAAGTGCACGACGAAAAGACAAAAAAACAAAAGAAATCGAAAGATGCTGCTACCAGTGCTACATTGAAGAGTGTTCCTGCTGGTATCTCCACTCTTCCGTTAGGCGGAGGGGGAGTTCTTCAGCCTACTCAATCATCATCGCTGAAGAAGCCTGCAGTCATTGAGTCTTTGTCATTTCAGAAATTGGCAAAAGGTACCAAGCTTCTTGGAATTGTTAGAGAGGTTGCAGAGGAATACGCAGTTGTGAGCTTACCGGGCCTTTTGACAGGTTTCCTCCGCAAGGATAAGACAGATATGCCCTTAGATAAGGTAGTAAGTGTTGGGACGTGTCTTCCTGTAATTGTTGTCAAGGCGACTTCAGAAACGGTGAAGGATCTTAATTCAAATACGAAGCAACCCATTCAAAAAAGAAGAATTGAACTTTCTGTTGCGCCCTCCTTATTAAATTCTGGTCTTAATGCTGATATGCTATTTAAAGGAATGCATATTCGGGGAAGGATTAGAAGCGTTGAAGATCATGGGTGCTTAATTGACCTTGGTGTCAGTGGACTTGGTGGAAGCACAACATTCCTTAAGTATGAAAACATCGAAGGAAAGTACAAATTTTTTGACCAAGATGCCGAAAGCGATGATGAAGATGAAGATCAAAGTAGCAACGTCGATTTCATCTTGAATGAAGGGCGCGTATTTGACTTTACTATCGATTCTTTGCCCGAACGGTCTGACCACGAGTCGACTAGAATAGTTCAAGTCAAGTTGCAAACAGTTGAAGAAAGAGCGAAATTCAAAGCTAATACAGGAAAGTATCTGGCCTTGAATCATACGATTCGTACATTGCAGCCAGGCATGCTTGTCGAAGCTGACGTAGAGCATCACGCTAAGAATGGTATCTGTGTTTCTTTTCTAGGTAGTGTGTATCGCGGTTCCATCGATTCAAGTCATCTTGGTGGATACCTCCCAGATATATCTACGGATCCAAAGCTAAAATCTCAAATCACTTCGGATATGTGGTGGAAAGGTGTTTTCATTGGTAAAAACAGAGTAGTAAGTTACAAACATTTACTCTTCAGGTTTCGGAAATAGTATTATCATGACTCACGATATCTCTCTTTTGAACAGGTTCCTGCTCGTTTGATCGCGGTTGATCCAGTCACAAAAATTATTCGCTTATCGCTTCTTCCTCATATTTTAAATATGAGTCGACCATCCGAAAACGAATTACCATCGGTTGGAACTGTAATCGAGAATGCAAGAGTTGTGCGAATGGATGCCGGAGTTGGAGCTCTTCTTGCATTACCAAGGGATGAAACTACTATGGATATTGACGGAGAGGATAGTATAAGATCAAATCTTTTGACCGACGATGTATACAAGGCCGCCTCAAATATTAAGTGTGCGTATATTCACATTTCAAAAGCATTTGATGGCAAAGAACGCACACCGGATCATATTTTTGCAAAGAAGTTCGCGTTGAACCATACTATTCCAAAGCTTCGAATTCTATCTACTTCAAATTGGTTAGATAATGTTGCTTCATGTACCACTGCTGAAAGTATAGTTTCATCGGCTATTCTGACTCATTTTGATCTTCAACCTGGAGCTATCTACAAGTCTGTCCCAATAATTGCCAACTTGGATGGCGGTGGACTCTTGGTTCAACTAAGTGCTATGGGAGTTAAGGGACTCGTGCCATCTAATCAAATCTTCGACAAGTCTAGTGGTAATGATGATAATTCTGCATATCGCAAGAAAGTTCGAATGGAGAAGTACAAAGTTGGTAATAAGATCGACGTTCGGTGTTTAAGCGTTAATTCAACTGAGAAGAAATGTATCTTAACAGCCAAACGTGCGCTTATCTCATCAGATGTTGAAGATCCTATCACTAGCTATGAAAACATCGCATCTGGAAGAATAGCCACCGGATTTATTAGTAAGGTTTCAAAGAGCGGCCTCTCTGTAACATTCTACAATGGGGTCTTTGGAAGCGTCAGTGCCAGAAGCCTAGCTGATGAACTAGGCATTGAGGATCCTACTTTGGACTACAACGTTGGAGACGCCATCAAGGTCAGAGTTAATGAATGCTCAAAACGAGAAAAGGATGACGAAGAGGAGAGTTCGTATTTTTTGAATTTGAGTTTAGATCTTACTGGGCAGTCTACATCAGATAATACTCCAGATTCTCAATCAAATCTGATAAGTATGATGAAAACGGGAACAGTTCTTCCTGAAAAATCGATGAAAATTGTTGAGATTGTATCTTCTAAGAAGAACAGTGCGAAAGGTGCCTTCTTGCCTGGGTACGCGATTGTTTCCATCAAGGCGAAAAATCTATTGAATGACGCCACAGTAGCTGGAGCAGTGAATTGTAAACTTCCTTTTGATCAGATATTTGATAAATATAATGACGAAGCAGATTCTCCAGAATCACTTGATGCACTTGTTGGAAACGTGTTGAAGGTCGGTAAGAAGATTGCACAAAAAGCAATGGTTCTCTCTAATTCAACCTCTCGAATGGGTCAAAACATTCCTGTCATAACATTGAAACCAGCTCTTATTGCGACGCATCAAAAAGAAGAGGAGTCAAATGTACTAATTCCTTCTCCCAAGACTCCTCTTTTTATGGGCGCATATGTACACGGATACTGTGCCCGCCTAGATGCTCGTTACGGTGCCTTTATTCGTTTCTTTGATAATTTGACCGCTATCGTTCCAAAATTAAAAGGGGGACTTGATATTGGTCTATATGACACTGTTATGTGTAAGATAGTGGCTATGGATGTGACAACTGGAAAAGCTCCAAAGATTCTATTGAAAAGAGTTACTTCCACCACTAAAGGTTCAAAGTCAATCGATTTGTCTACACCGTCTCTTGCTGATGAGATTCACCCTGGTGATGAAATGGGGGATGTTCGAGTTGATTCCATAAATTTCGCTCGAGCCAACGTCGTCTTCCTTGATAAAAAGTATCAAAGTAGTCGTGTTAGAGCACGGATCCATGTGACCATGGCCGACCCTGTCTCAGGTACTGCATATCAGATGCCTCTCAAACGTGAGCAAGTGAAGAAGTCAGCTCCTGAAGCCGACCAAAATGATAAGATTACACAGTACCATCCTTTCTACTCGTGGAAAGTTGGCAGTATAATACAGAATATTAAGTGTGTGGCTGTTCATGTCCGGGAAGGTGTCACTTATCTAGAACTAACAAATCGAAGTGATGATGATAGCAGCTCAAGCATTCCGCTTTTTGTTGAAGACCCGAATGTTCTGAAAGAAGGTGACACAGTTTCTGGTATTATCACAGCAGTTTCTAAGCGAAACCAAGGAGTTTGGGTACAAATATGTGCTGGATGCACTGGTTTCATTCCAGGCTTAGAGTTGTCTAGAGATGTCGATATTCTGAACAATCTCCAGAAATATTTCAAGTTAGGAGGGCGTCTTCAATGTCGCGTCCTTCCTCATAAAGTTGAAAAGGGTCAATTCACACAGGTTGTTAGACTTTCACTTTTGTCGAGTGATAATGGTTTTATGGCTAAGAAACCCGCACGCGGCGATATTGTTGTAGGCAGAGTAAATCGAAATATGAAACAAATTCATTCACCAGCTCTTATGATTGAATTTCATGGTGGTTTCTGCGGTCGATGCGATATTACAGAGCTCGAGGAAAATGATGACTGGGAAAATATGCCGCTGGGTCGTTCATATCCAATTGACTCTGAAGGAGCCACCGTGGATGATGTAGAAGAAGATGAACAAAGGTAAGTCGAAATACGAAGAAACTAATACCCATGGCATACTCCGAACTGCATACAGAGCACTTTGCAATTCTGTAGCTGTGACGACCAATATCTTTGGTAAATGCCGAAATGAAACTCGAACGTTGGTGTGGCGAGGCACGTGACGTAACTAGACGTGTCGCAATGAAATACTGATTACATTCGCTTGAAGATTAGATTTTACATATTTTTGAAATATTTCTAACTCTGAGTGTTTCTAAATGCTTTGAAGGGATCAAAGGTTAGAAGGTGAATATCACCACGGTCTATATGTGAGTTGCCGAGTGCTTGCTGCAAGTGGAACAGGGCCCATTGAAGTAAGTCTGAGAGAAAGTCGCCTCGAAGGAGACTTAGACGACGACGATGTTCCCGAAGAAAAAGAAATTGTGCATGCGTATGTAGTGACAACAAATAAAAAAGGTTGCTTTTTGAGACTTTCCAGATTTATCGAAGGAAGAGTCATACTGAAAGAACTCAGTGATAGTTTCTTACCTGATCCTGTTTCCATGTTTCCCTCTGGGCGCCTCGTGGTAGGTAAGGTCAAACAAGTCCACACATCTTCAGATTCAAAAAAGAAGGGTAAAAAAAGTCGAGTGACTGTAGATTTAGATTTAAGAGAGTCTGTGCTACTGCAGGATCAGAGCAAACTCTCATTTGATGACATCAAAGAAGGAGAAAAATATAATGGTGTTGTTACGCGTGTTGAATCATATGGAGTGTTTGTTCGCATCGAAAACAGCGAAGTTTCTGGGCTCGCCCATCTTTCAGAGTGTAGTGATGATTACATAAAGAATTTGTCCAAGATGTTTGATCCTGGAGATTTGGTCAAGGTAATGGTGATCAAAGTTGACAAGGAAGGAAATAGAATTGGCTTAAGTATGAAGGCTAGTCATTTTGAAGATGACGATTCCGACTCGGATTCATCTTCAGATTCTGATAGTGAAACTAGTGAATCTCAAATGAACGTAAGATTTGTAGACAGTGATGCTGATTCCGACGACGAAGATTTTGCTTCTAAAATTGCTAGTAAGATGCAAGAGATGGAGGCCGAATCAGATGAAGGATCTAATGATGAATCGTCCGATAATGAGTCATCCGATGGTGACGAAGAGAGTAATAGTTCTTCAGATAGCTCATCCAATAATGATGATATGGAGGCTCCCACTCCAATGGACACTGATGTTGGCTTCGATTGGGGCGTAAATGACACTGTAGAAGAACCTGGAGATGACAGCAGTGATTCTTCATCCGACGATTCCAGCAGCGATTCTGATGATAGCAATATGAAGAAAGGACACAAATCACGAAAGAAGGCTGCAGTTAAACGTCAAGAAGAGAAAGAAATTGCAAAAATGGAACAACGTTTAGCTGATGGAACTGCCGAGGAGAATCCGGAAACCGCGGCCGATTTCGAAAGATTGATTGCCAGCGATCCTAATGCATCAGAAAACTGGATCAAATTTATGGCTTACCATTTGTCTCTTGCCGATATTGAGAGTGCTAGATCGGTTGCTACTCGTGCCTTTGATAGGATCGAGTTCCGAGAAGAAGGAGAAAAACTCAACGTTTGGATGGCGCTGGTAACATTGGAAAGCAAATATGGCACCGCCGCAAGTTTCAGTCAGGCAATCGAAAATGCAGCACAACATAACAACCCTAAGCAAGTATACCTTCGAGTCTGTGAAATGCTAGAGAAAGACGTAACGTCTTCTCATGGTGACTCATCCGTCATAACTAAAGCTGATGAAATGTTTGAAAAGATGTGTAAAAAGTTTAGATCGAAGAAAACAGTGTGGATCTCACACTTTAGATATTTGCTTAAGAGTGGACGACACGAAGAGGCTCACGATCTTTGGAAACGATCTATTAAGAGTCTACCAGAGTACAAGCATGTGGAAACTATGTCGAAATTTGCGCAGTTTGAGTATGAACATGGAAGCGCCGAGAGAGCTCGAACTATTTTTGATGCTCTGATTGACAAGCATCCAAAGAGAATGGATTTACTTTTTGTTTACGTTGATAAAGAGATTAAACATGGAGATGTAGAGCACGCTCGCAAACTATTTGAGAGGACTATCAACCCACCTTCTGGAAAGAAAACGTCAAAATACAATGACAAGCAAATGAAGAGTCTGTTCAAGAAATGGTATCGAATGGAAGATGAACACGGAGACGACGAGAGTCGAATTCGCGTTAAAATGGCTGCGAAAGATTATGTCGAAAAAAGTACCCGCGCTAAAAACTAAGTAAGCATCATATGACATATCATTGGATTTCTATCTACTACTTTCTCATAGTCAACTGTTCTTTATCATGTGCACATTGTTTCTAAACTATCAAAGTCGGTGATATGCAAAAGTTGATACAATTGAAAACTCCAAGATTAAATGTTAGCAGTAATTATAATCCCTGTGAATGGAAACGAACTCGTTTACATCATACGAAGTTGTATACTTTAAATGTACAGAAGAAGACACATCACCAACAATGAACCCTAAAGAGCCCGCAACTGCGTTTCATTTTCTTTCATTCGCGAAGGATTTTACATTCCTCCTCCACGTCCGAATCCACCATCACGACCACGATACTCGCGATCGTTTCCTCCACGGAAGGCAGGGCGTCCTCCCTCTCCTCCGAACTTATCCTCCTCACGGTCACGTCCCTCGGGGCGTCCAGCAACCTTACGGTGGGTGGCGGGTACAACCTCAGCAGGAAGGGCAAGGTAAGTTCTCAAGTACTCAATTCCCTCAGGGGTCAAGTACACGTAGTTGTACTGCCAAGAGAAGGTAACACGAACGTATCCCTTGGATTGAAGGGATTTCATGAGCATGAGAACCTCGAGGTTGGTGG
>Ga0213868_10005175_pt1 | contig 11779 bp, 3 predicted proteins | sample PICome_9_FD_160087 | JGI IMG/M metagenome (GOLD analysis project Ga0213868, IMG submission 160087) | Coastal seawater microbial communities near Pivers Island, North Carolina, United States - PICO127 | ecosystem: Environmental > Aquatic > Marine > Coastal | place: USA: North Carolina | collected...
CCAGGTTGTCCACCGCTGACATCAGCAGAATCATCTGCTGTAGCGGTGTAGACAACCTGGCCTGCACCAGAATTCTCATCGATTGCTACGGCTGTATCGATCGAAGTAATGGTAGGTGCTACCTCATCGACGTCATCGACCGACAAAGTAACTGCTTGGCCTTCGCTGGCATTACCAGCGGCATCAGTCGCTATCACTTTAAAGCTGTAAGTTTCTTGAGTCTCGTGATCTGGGTTAGTTACAAGAGTCACCGCACCTGTAACGGTGTCGATAGACAACCCCGCATCACTACCATCAGCAAGGCGGTAGGTCGAGGCACCCTCGCTCACATCCGCCGAATCGTCTGAGCTCGCCGTATAAACAACCTGCTCAGTACCTGAGTTTTCTGCTACCTCTGCAGCCGCCGCACCAGAGGTAATTATCGGGGCAGTATCATCAAGGTTGTTAATATCCAGCGTTACAGCCTGCTCACTGGCATTGCCTGCAGTATCGGTGGCGATTACTGTGAAATCGTAAGTGTCCTGAGCTTCGTGATCTGGATCAGTATTGAGAGTGACTGCGCCAGTATCGGAATTAATAAATAGTGCGGGATCACTGCCCTCAGCGAGGCGATAGGTCGTCACGCCCTCACTTACATCTGCCGAGTCGTCTGACATCACGGTATAAATAACCTGCTCAGCACCCGAGTTTTCGTCGATCGCACCAGCCACTGCACCAGAGGTAATTATCGGAGCAGTATCGTCAAGGTTATTAATGGGCATAGTAACAGCCTGCTCACTGGCATTGCCTGCGGCATCGGTCGCGACTACTGAAAAGTTGTATATGGCTTGAGCTTCGTAGTCTGGGTCAGTACTAAGAGTTACCATGCCAGTATCGGAATCAATAGATAGTGCTGTATCACTACCCTCAGCAAGGCGGTAGGTCGTTAAGCCAACACTGACATCTGCTGAGTCATCTGAGATCACAGTGTAGATAATCTGCTCAGCACCCGAATTCTCGTCAATCGCAGCGGCCCTATCACCCGAGGTGATCGTAGGAGCAGTATCATCAAGATCGTTAATAGCAAGCTTCATGGCTTGCTCGCTGAAATTACCGGCAGCATCTGTAGCAACCACGGTGAAACTATATTCAGACTGAGTTTCGTGATCTGGGTCAGCGTTGAGTGTTACGACGCCCGTGTCAGTATCTATGACCAGCGCAAAATCACTATCAGCCGTCAGGCTGAAGCTGACATCGCCACTTAAGTCCTCTGCTTCTGCAGCGTAGATAGACTGACCAGTACCGGAATTCTCATCCATGGGCTCAGTTGAATCACTAGAGGTTATTACTGGCGGTGTGGTATCTAAGCGTAACGGCCAAACCGTGATGTCAGACTGGTTGCCTGCAATATCTGTTACAAAAGAGCTAAAAGAGTTTAACCCTTCAGTCAGTTCAGCCACCTGGAAATCAACGTATCCGTTATCTAAGTTATTCTGAGTAATTTTGATACTAGCAACATCTGTAGCTATGGCATCGGGATTCCAAAAACTAACAGTATCTCCAACCACCAACGCTGTTCCGTCAACAGCATCCACTTCGAAACTGACCCTCACTGTTGGTGCAGCGAGAGACGTTATGGCATCTCCTTTAATACCAGAATCAGTTTCATCACTCAGGTCTAATCTCGGGGCGTCTGGCGCTATCTTATCCGTCAGCGCTGCCTGCACAGATACAATCGTATCTATCGAATCAGCATCATTCAGCTGATCTACCGCCGAGCCTAACTCACCTAACAACTCGTCATCTACAAGCGACTCACCATCAGAGTTTGTCATTAACTCGGCCATTGAACCACTGTCCAAAACGAACTCTTCGGGCCCTAAGATTGCACTGGCCAGATTATCAAGTACCGACTGCTGAGCTGCCTCAGCAGCGTCTTCATCCTCACCAGAAGCTGCAGCCACAGCCAGAACGGAAGCAATCTGTGCAGTTACCACCCTATTAGCAAGAGAATCTGCTGTCTGGTCAGCCATTGGATCATATCCGGAGAGGCCAGCTCCTTCGTCACTCAGCTCAAGTCCTAAACTGGCAATTACCTGAGCCTCCGCCTCCGCGGCTGAAGTCTCCCCAGCAGTAGCAATCGAATTAACCAAAGTCGTGAGAGGGTTAACCACTCCATACCCGGCGGGTGATGACAAACTGAACTCATTTACGGCACCAGTATCCATATTGACACCGCTAGTCATTATGAGATTCTGGGAGGCAAGGTCTCCCTCTAAAATAATCTCTCCTTCAGAGTTTGAAGTTACCCCATCAAGTAATTCATCAGGATCAGCGACACCATCATTATTCCGGTCAACGTAAATCTGAACGCCCTTCAAATAACCATCAGAGATAATTATTTGCGTGAATTGTGGGCCAACATTCCCGGCAATATCTTGTATCAAGTCACCAGTATAGGTCACTTGGAGGGGCCCACTTGGCGGGGCTTCATCCAAGGTTAAAATAACCTCATCACTAACAATTGATACCGCAGTTATCTTCAACTCCGAGCCATTCTGTTTTACAGAAAAGTCTCCAAGGTCGGGAATATCGCTCTCTGATAGAGCCTCGTCATAGGTCAAGATAACGGTTTGATCTGCAACCGAGCTGTCAATAGACAAGAGCGCAGGTGGAATTTCATCTACATCATTAATGCCTAGCGTAACTGCTTGCTCGCTTGCATTGCCTGCAGTGTCGGTAGCCAATACCGTAAAATTGTATTGTGTTTGAGTTTCATAGTCAGGATCAGCACTCAGAGTTACTGCACCTGTGTCAACATTGATAGAAAGCTCAGCATCACTAGCGTCAGTCAGACTATAGGTCGTTACACCGGCAACCACATCTGTCGAATCATCGGAGACCGCAGTATAGATAACTTGATTCGCACCGGAGTTCTCATCGATTGCTTCGGCGATTGCACCAGAGGTAATTACCGGCGCAGTATCGTCAAGGTCGTTGATATCAAGCTTTACAACCTGCTCACTGCTATTGCCTGCAGTGTCAGTTGCCACTACTGTGAAACTATAAGAATCCTGTGTTTCTTGGTCTGGATCAGTAGCAAGAGTGACCGCACCAGTATCTGCACCGATAGACAATGCAGCATCGCTGCCATCAGCCAGGCTATAGGTCGTTGCACCGTCGCTCACATCTACTGAATCATCGGAGATCGCAGTATAGATAATTTGATTAGCACCGGAGTTCTCGTCGATTACTGCTGCCGTTTCACCAGAGGTAATTACCGGAGCGGTATCATCAAGGTCATTGATACCAAGGATAACCACCTGTTCACTGGCATTGCCTGCAACGTCAGTCGCTATGACTGTGAAGCTATATGAGCCCTGTGTTTCTTGATCTGGGTCCTTGGCAAGAGTAACAGCACCAGTATCGGCATCGATGGACAGTTCAGCATCGCTGTCTTCAGCAAGACTGAAGCTAATACCGCCGCTGACATCAGCTGAATCATCGGCGGTAGCTATGTAGATAACCTGCTCAGCGCCGGAGTTCTCATCAATTGCAGTGGCTGTGGCGGCTGACGTAACAGCAGGTGCCACTTCATCAAGGTCGTTGACCGACAAAGCAACTGCCTGACTTGAACTCGTATTACCCGCGACGTCTGTGGCGACCACGGTGAAGTTGTAAGTATCCTGAGACTCGTGGTCAGGGTTTGTAGCGAGCGTGACTTCACCGGTATCAGCATCAATCGACAATACAGCATCACTGCCTTCGGCGAGACTGAAACTAACACCGCCAGTTATATCTGCGGTGTCATCCGCTGTCGTCGTGTAAATAACCTGTTCAGCACCGGAGTTCTCATCGACCGCTACAGCTGTGGCATCTGAGGTAACAGTAGGTGCTATTTCATCAAGGTCATTAATCGAAAGAGCAACTGCTTGGCCTTCACTGGCATTACCAGCAGCATCTGTGGCGACCACTGTGAAGCTGTAACTATCCTGAGACTCGTGATCCGGGTCTGTAGCAAGCGTCACTTCACCGGTATCAGCATCGATAGACATTGCAACATCGCTGCCTTCAGCGAGACTAAAGCTAACGCCACCACTTATATCAGCGGAGTCATCCGCTGTCGCTGTATAGACAACCTGATCAGCGCCGGAGTTCTCATCGATTGCTACGGCTGCAGCAGCTGAAGTAACAGTAGGTTCCTCTTCGTCGAGATCGTTGACCGATAAAGCAATAACTGGGCCTTCACTCGCATTACCAGCAGTATCTGTGGCCACGATCGTAAAGCCGTAAGTATCCTGAGATTCATGATCTGGGTTTGTAGCAAGCGTGACTTTACCGGTATCTGAATCAATAGACAGTGCAGCATCACTACCTTCAGCAAAGCTAAAGCGAACTTCACCATCGCCGATGTCAGCTGAATCATCCGCTGTCGCCGTGTATATAACCTGTCCAGCGCCCGAGCTCTCATCGATTGCTGCTATAGAAACAGCTGACGTAATAATTGGAGAGGAATCGTCGGTGTTAGTAACAGTAAGCGTTACATTTTTCCCAAAACTTGCGTTGCCTGCAGTATCGGTTGCTACGACCGTAAAACTATAAGCATTCTGCACTTCATAGTCTGGATCAGCGCTCAGACGCACAATACCCGAATCCTCATCGATAGACAGCGCAGCATCAGCCCCTTCTGCAAGACTAAAGACAATACCGCCGCTTACATCAAAGCTGTCATCTGCTGTTGCAACATAAATAGCTTGATTGCCACCTGAGTTTTCAGACACAGAACCCGCAGAGGTGCCCGAAGTGATAAAAGGCGAAACTTCATCAAGGTTCTGAACGGTAAGAGTAACCGCGAGCGGTAAACTTTCATTTCCAGCTTGGTCAGTCACAAGAACAGAGAAAATATAGACTGACTGACCCTCGTAATTTGGATTTCGCGAAAGGGAAACGGCACCCGTATCAGCATCGATCGATAACGCCGAATCACTATCATCAGATAAACTAAACCTAACACCATCACTCGCGTCAGCACTATCATCAGCAATGGCCGTGTATACAATCTGATTGACCCCTCCATTTTCATTAATGGAAATCTCATCATCAGACACAATGATTGCAGCGACTTCATCGCGATCAGTAATTTCGAGTGAAACAGCCTGCTCACTGGAATTGCCTGCAGCGTCCGTAGCTACCACTGTAAACCCATAAGAATCCTGCGTTTCTTGATCTGGGTTAGTGGCAAGAGTAACGTCACCAGTGCCAGCATCAATAGAAAGCGCAGCATCACTACCAGCAGCTAAGCTATAGGTTGTTTCACCTTCACTTACGTCTGCCGAGTCATCTGAGGTCGTCGCGTAAATAACCTGATCAACACCTGAGTTTTCATCAATTGCGTCAGCCAATACTGCAGAGGTGATTACAGGAGCAATATCATCAAAATCGTTTACAGCAAGCGTAATAAATTGATCACTAGAGTTTCCTGCAGCATCAGTAGCTACAACCGTGAAGCTGTAGTCCGATTGAGTTTCATGATCGGGATCAGTAGCTAGGGTTACTGCACCTGTATCAGCATCGATAGATAGCGCAGCATCACTGCTCTCAGCAAGACTAAAGCTAATACCACCAACGATGTCAGCAGAGCCATCCACTGCAGCGGTGTAGATAATCTGATTGGCGCCCGAGTTCTCATCGATTGATGGGGCTGTATCGCCCGAAGCGATGCTTGGTGCAATAGAATCCAACGTGACTGTCAGACTACTACTATTCTCGGAGGTTTTACTTCCTCGCGACTGACGAGCCACAACAGAATATTGACCATCCTGATCAATGGTAATGGAGCTCCCCTGCCCCGCCTGCCATGAGGATCCACCATCTAGGCTAAACTCCCATGAAGCAGAATCAACGATTCCGGAAACCGAGATCGACGCATTTGACGTTATGCTGTCTCCAGCTACTCCAGAGTCCTCAACGAGGGTTAACGAAAGAGACCCTGGCGTAGAATCTCCACCACTGCCAGATGCTGCAATTCCAGCCCCAATCGCACCAATCGCAGCAGCCCAACCAAAAACGGAGCTAGAGGATGCCCCAACTTGACTAGCCTCACCTAACTGGCTCTGCTCGACTTCACCACTATCTTGCTCAACATCTTCAGGAAGCGTACCCCAGGAACCATCTTTAAGCCCCGACTCAATCGAGTCTAAGTCGGAATTATTAACTTCGGTTTCAGCTGACTCTTTTACTTGGTCTTCTTTGTCTTCTTTGTCTTCTTCGTCTTCTTTATTCTTTTTACCGTCTTCGACAGGGGCATTCTGTAGAACCCCATCAATGGATGCATCCATATCAGCAGACATACCAGACATATTGGAGGACTCACTCACAATATCATGAGGTGCAGCATCGCTATATGGGACAGCTTCTGGATTAAATTCTTGCACCGCTTGAAGTTCAGATCCAGCAACAGGATCAAATGACTCGCCACCCCCCGAGGTTCCAAAGGTGCCCGACTCTTCTGCAATCTGAGTCGCATTTGAGTTAATATCGTCCAAACTAGCCATTCTGATCTCCAAGATTTCCCCGAAACATTGCTCTTTCTCAAAAACAATATTGATTACGAATTAATAAGCTGACACCTAAAGCGGAAATTCCATCCCACTAAATTTATTATGCATTTTCGAATAGAATTAATATAACCATATTTCAAAAAAAATCACCTTTCTCCCAAGGACTCCGCTAACGTTTTTGTTATCGGCTTGAGCAGATAATTGAGTATTGTATTTTTGCCTGTATGGACCTCAACGGTAGCCGTCATTCCCGGGATAATTTCAAAATTCCTAGCAGGGGCGCCACTGAAGACTTTACCGTTAGTTCTAACCTGAACTTTATAGTAAGGCACGTCTCCCTGGGGCGACTTCTCCTTAAGAGTATCAGGGCTGATATATGTAATTGTTCCAGCTAGATCTCCGTATATCGTGTAGTCAAAAGCATCAACTTTGACTGCAGCGTTCTGACCAACAGTCACAAAGCCAATATCAGCAGGGCTTAGCTTTGCCTCTATTAAAAAGTCTGCCTCTATAGGAACAACTTCCAACACTTCTTCGCCAGGCCTGATAATACCGCCCACGGTGGTAATCCTAATGTTCTTTACAATTCCTCTGACAGGAGAGAGTAATGTTTTTTGTTGCAGTTGCCGCTCCCTCTGCACAAGAGCTTGCTTAACTCCCTCCAGCTCTTCTTCGACCTGATTCAATTGCTCCTGGGCGTCCTTAAAATATTCATTTCTAGTATTAGTTGCCTGAGCTACCAGCTCAGCCTCCTGGCGCCTCAAGCGAAGAATTTCAGTCTTACTGACGTCCCCACTCTCTACCAGGGGCATATTCATATCTATCTCTTCTCTAACTAGCGCTAAGATCGCACCCAGCGCATCTAATTCCTCTTTTTGAGCATCCATTCTTTTTCGAAAGAGTGCGCTTTCATTGTCGATGAATTGCGGGTGTTTAAAGGAAACTTCAGGGAACACCAGCTGAGCCTCGAAAACCTCTGCATTGAGTCGTGACAACCTTGACGAAAGTGCAGACACCTTAGCCAAAGCCTCTTTGAAGTCAGCCTCTGCTGAGGTAGCATCAAACAATGCAAGGACATCTCCCCGCTGAACCTCTTGCCCAGCCTTAACGGGAAAAGAAAGAAGCATCCCACCGTCCTGGGATTGAATAATTTGCACCCGAGAGCTCGGGAGAACGACGCCCGGAGCTCTGGCGACTTGATCAATTTCAGAGTTATAGGCCCATACAAAAAAAGTCGTAAGGATTACAAACGTTAACCAAAGAGTAAGACGAGACCTCAACAACTCAGAATCTAATGTCTTAGTTGCGGGATCTACTGTTTTTGCTGATTTCAGGAACCAAAATAAATTCATGAGGGCTTTAACTCCTGACGCTGCTTATTGAGATGCTCAATAACCTTTTCTTTCGGCCCGTCAATTGCAATTTTGCCTTTTTCAATCACCACAATTCTATTAATGTGCGCCAAAACGGCCATCTTGTGAGTAGCAACAACAACAGCTGTTGATTCAGACAAACCCTCGAAGAGATGCTTCATTACATGACTTTCAAGATTGCCATCCATGGAGGCCGTAGGCTCATCCAGAATTAGAATTTTTGGCCTAGCCAAGAGCAACCTGGTTAGCCCAACCAGCTGGCGCTGACCTCCAGACAGGCCTCTTCCTCCCTCAGATATTTGAATATCGAGACCTTTGGGATGGCCCTGAATTGCTGTATGAAGCCCTGTTAACTTCGATGCACTCAAAATCTGAGAGTCGCTCAGCTGAGGCAAACCCAAAACCAAGTTATCCCTTAGCGAGCCATTGAATAACCTAACCTCCTGTGACAGATAACCAATATGCTCTCGGACAAAATCAATTGAAAGGTGGACCGAATCAACGTCATCTAAAAAAACCGCTCCAGACGTTGGACGATAAAGACCAGCCAACGTTTTCAGGAGTGTTGATTTTCCTGAACCAACGGACCCAAGCACAGCGACTCGGTCACCCGGATTCAGGCGAAAGCTTACAGCCTCGATTCCTGGCGCACCCTCTTCGTAGCTGAACGAAACATCTTTAGCTGTAATCGAACCGTCACAATTGTCGGGAACGACTGTTCTCTCAGGCGAGTTGTCATCCGGCATAGCCATAATGCCATCAAGTACATCCAGCGCGATTTTTGCGTGCTTCCATTGAACAACAAGACCTGGAACCTGAGTAAGAGGAGTGAGTGCACGACCCGAAATAATCGAGCAAGCAATCAATCCACCCATTGTTAAATCACCGTTAGATATCGCATAAGCACCCACTGCGATGATGCCCACATAGCTGAGCTGCTGTATTGACTGGGCGGAACTTGTAGATACAGAAGTCAGCAATCTACTTTTTAACTCACTCTCACTAATTGTTTTGGTCAGCATTAGCCAGCGATCCGCTAGCTTCCATTCAGCAGACGCTGATTTAATCGACTCGATACCATCAATAGCCTCAATCAATAAGCCATTTTTTTTATTAGATTCCTCCATATGCTCAGATGCATACCTTTCGATCGGCTTTCTCATTGACAAACCAATCAAAAGACCGAGCGGCATCACTAAAAGAGGCACCAGAGCCACAGGCCCAGCAAGAATAAAAATCACCCCAATAAAAAACAATGCAAAAGGTGCATCTGCAAAAACAAATAGCGTGCTCGAGGTCATAAAGTTTCTGATAGATTCGAAGTGCCTTATTTGAGATGCAAAAGTCCCCACGGTTCTTGGCCTAGCATCAGCTCTAATCGTCAAAGCTTTCCCAAAAAACACGGATGACAGCTCAACATCAATGACCTTGCTAGCTCTATCAACCATATGCGCACGAACGACCTTCATGATAAATTCAAACGTTATGGCAAGCAGAACGCCAACAGTGAGAACCCAAAGAGTACTAAAACCCTTTGTTGGCACAACTCTGTCATAAACCTGCATCGTATAAAGCGCTGACATCAACCCCAAAGTGCTCAACACAAAGGTAGCGAAGATTGCCTCCAAGAAAACCTTCCTGCGCTTTCGCAGTGCAAAAATAAACCAATCTTTAGCTGTCTCAAGAGACTGACCATCAGAATTTTCAGCTTCCTCACCTGTTGTTAAGCTAATGAAAACCCCTTTATCCAAAACAGAAAAATCTATCTGCTCAGATGAATGGTCATATTTTTCTACAAGCATCCCAGAGGACAAAATACCCCTAACGAGCAAAACACTCTCATCGCCTTCAGGGATCCAGAGCAATGGAAGCTTGGTTTTCTCGACCTGATCTGCTCGCAACATCTCGGCTTTGCCGAAAGGAAAACGAAGCAACCAGACGGACACTGCACGCTCAGCAGCCTCAAGATCTTTTAAGCTCGTGCCATCTTGGTTTACTTCTGGATAGTCGAACCTATGGCGCTGCACAGAAACACCTTTAATCAATGCATATCTGGTCAAGATTAGCGCAAGCTCTTCGTTACTGGAAAGGTCAGCGTAGCCGTCAACTTGTTCGTTCATTTTTACTTAATTAGCTCCAATTTTGTAACACCACCATCTATCAACCCTAGAAGCACCATTAGCTGAATACCTGAGCGAGAGTAGCTAAGCTCAAAATTAATCAGAGCGTCCCTAGCTTGGACTGATTCCCGCTGGGCATTTAAGGCATCTAACCAAGACTTGCGACCGACTGAATACTGCCTGAGATAGGAGGACACCACCTCCTGCGTGGCTAAAACTAAATCCTTTGATGTCTTTATCTGATTTTTGGCTGACTGATGCTGCATCAAAAGCATCTGCAGATCACGACGAAGCTCACGCTCGGCAGCCGCCCTATCCATTACTGCCGATTGCCTGCGAGACTTTGCGGACGTCAGTCGGCGAGCAGACGAGAGACCCGCACCGGGCTGATAATTAAGCCCAAGATAGATCTGCTCTCTTTCCTGGCCAAACAGTACTTCGCCGTATCGTTTTTCGTAACCCAAAGCAACTTTAGGTCTCCCCTCGGCCCTGGCTAGCCTCACATTGGCTTCGGCTCTAGACACTGAGGCGGACAAAACATCCAAATACGGCGAGTAATTAATGGCTTGCGCCTCCAGATTAATCAGAGGCCGACTGAGTGGATCGAAGAACCTGTCCTCGTTGCCACCAAACTTTACCGAATCAATCTGCTGTCCCAGCAGCTGCTCAAGCTCTGCTTGAGCTACATACAAATTAGTTTTTATTTGGGCCTCTTGAGAAATTGCTTGGGCCAAGCGAGCTCTGGCAAGCATCACATCGACCTCGGGACTTGTCTGAGCTGACGACCGCCTAGTAATGATGCCTACTAGTCGCTCATGCTCATCAATATTTGATCTATAAATAGAAAGCTTTTTATCTGCCGCAACTACATTGAAAAATGCGGCAACCGCATCCTTTATGATTTCGGACTGTTGAGCGCCCATCTCTCCCTGAGCGACATCAACTGATGCTTCAGCCAGCTCTATTCCAGCCGATACTTGACCACCTGTCCATATTGGTTGTGAGAGGGTTACAACACGTGTGTTTTCATTGTTGTATACGGCCTGAGAAGAAAAACTTAACTCTGGAAACGTACTCCATTTCGCAGCAGACAAATCACTCCTTGCTGCGGCAACCTCACTTCGCTTGGCGCGTATGGAGGGGTGATTTTTCACCGCCAAAGAAACTGCAGTAAGAAGATTCAACTCGACAAGCGGTTGCTCAAAACTGGGGGCTTCGATCTCATCGGATTGCAGCCAACTAGAAAAAATCACCAAAAAAACCAGCATCACCCTTTCAAAGATAAGGTGAAATTGATGCAGGCTAAAGTAGTGATGAAACCCTTGGGGCATAATTTTTTTCTAGTTATTTTAAGGATGGAACTTCAACAATATGGCCCTTCGGACTACATTACCGGTTACTAAATACACTTATATAGCAGGTTTAAAAATCACAAAGCCATCAATAACTTGCCGAATACAATAAGCCTGAAAACACTCCAACGTCTTGGGGGTTCTCCCCAAACATCGACACTTTTAACCCCCAGCGCCTCATGATTACTAACGCCACCGAGCCAAGAGCTTTAGAAACGGCAATCGTTATCGTTATTAATAGAGGGATTCATTAGTCATACCGACGTTGATAACCTTAGTAACCGCACGTAACCACACCCAAAGTGCAAACGCTTTAAGGCTTCAACTCGACATTTATTCAAACCTGGGTAAGTCTGCTTCAACGATGTGGTTTATGCAACTCCGTATAGCTACGT
>Ga0213868_10005177_pt1 | contig 11777 bp, 11 predicted proteins | sample PICome_9_FD_160087 | JGI IMG/M metagenome (GOLD analysis project Ga0213868, IMG submission 160087) | Coastal seawater microbial communities near Pivers Island, North Carolina, United States - PICO127 | ecosystem: Environmental > Aquatic > Marine > Coastal | place: USA: North Carolina...
GTCTTGTATATATTTATATAGTCACTTGGAATCCGTAGATGTCGATATTCTCTTCTATATCAGAATCATCGGGTTGTTCGAAATTGGAAATATTCGTCCAGCATAGAACCTCCAAAGGCGTCTTGCAATCTGTGCTACCAGTTGCTGGTGTTCCCCTTTCTTCTCGATCCTTCGTGTAAGGTTATACTTTGATAGTCTTGTATATATTTATATAGTCACTTGGAATCCGTAGATGTCGATATTCTCTTCTATATCAGAATCATCGGGTTGTTCGAAATTGGAAATATTCGTCCAGCATAGAACCTCCAAAGGCGTCTTGCATTTTCCACGATGACATAATCCGTGCTACCACTTGGCTTTCCCCTTCCATCATTTCTACAAAGGTATTTATAATTGATGGAGTTCGTAGAATACGATATTCTGGACAATATTAGAAATATCGAGGTTGTTCGAAATTGGAAATATTCGTCCAGCATAGAACTTGATTTTGTTTCTTTACTCTTATAGAGTGCATCAAAGAAGATATTGTTTCCTGATGCACAAATGAAGCGTGGAATGGAACGACTAAAGATTAATATAGCATTTCGTTGATGTTGAATATAATGAGGTTCATCTACGCAAAACGCTGCCAGCGTACCGAGTATGTTTGTGTTCGTACCGAGTATTTTTGAGTTAGTAAAATTAAAAATCAATTGAAATATCAACATAACGAATTCCTAGAACTTCGTTTTCATGAATTAAGATGTCATGTGTTATCGTTTCGACTTCGAGTGAACAAATGTACCAATGATGATAATAAGGATTGCGAAAAGTCACGCGCTTGTATTATCGACCATTTACTATTGGCAACAACATTTTTCGCCATGATATCAAATGTTGTGAAGAGAGGAATTGTGATACTCTTCAATCGCGAATCAATTGCATTCATTAAATCACAAGTCTGTTTTGACATGAAGAGGAGCGCCGATTTCCCAAACATTTTACCAAGTGCAGATATTTCAAGACTTACTGCAATCGCAAATGTCTTGAACTCTCTGAATATAACTCCAGGCATGGATGCAATAAAAGATGCAGATTTATTAGGCACAGATAGAATGAAAGATGCAGTTTTTGTCGCCAAACTTGACAGTGCACTCTGAATAGATACCAAAAGAGCCACTGCAGCATCCATCGCAATGCGCGGAGAATTCAAAACTGTTGATATGAATTGTTGTACGGAACTCAATACAACCATTCCATATTTTGCTGCAGCTAACATTATACTCGTAACAATTTCAAAAGGCGCAAGAACAACTTTTGAAGCTGCTTCACATGCAGATGCAAACGCTTTTCCAGGGAAGGAAATGAATTTTACAATCATCTTCCAAACTGTGTCTGATACTGATTTCATGACCAATGATGCTGAAGCGTCTACATCTCTGCCCATGCGCGCCGCCATACGAGCTTCTCCAAAAGCGCTCGCAGAAAACAAGATCAATAAAACACCAAGAGCACTTAGAACTAAAAAGGAAATTGCATGTTAAGCTCATACGATGTATTCGAACAACTGAAAGCAACATTTGTATGAGAACAGTACTTACAGGCTGATAAACTTGGACGTACAGCATATGTCACTGTATTTCTAAGAGCTTCTCCAGATGTCTTTTGGAGAATATTATCTCCAACTACATCCGTTGCAAATTCCATAGAATGATCTAAAATTTCTGGATCATTTAAGGCTTTATGTGCACTCTCTGTTAACAATTCTTTGGCAGCATTCAAAACCTGAAAGTATTTACATGATATTAGTATACACGTGAACCAGATCACACCTTAGATCTCGCAACGAAAAAAAAAAAAGACTGACAACCCTTCCATTGGAAGATAGAATAAACTCACCTCTTGATCTTCTCCAAGCCGAACAACGATATTGCTAAGTTCTTTGTATATTTCATCGTCCTGCAATAAGCCAAGAACCAACTCCCTAAAGCTCTTTTTTATTCGTTCATCATTGATAGAAGTATTCAACAAAGCAACAACCTGAGCAGTTGTTTCCGGATCATTAATCAAATCTTTCCATAAATTCTTTAGTAGACTTTGACATGCACTTTGAAATTGAGCCGAGCTAATCACTCGAGTGATGAGAGAAGCGATGGCATTCTGTAACGCATCACTGTTCAAAACATCCGCAACGACATCAGCAGTGGTGTTGGTCGCCATACCTTCATCATCTAGTTCCGATATATCTTTCCCGAGAATTCGTTTTGTGATCTCCCCCCTAACTTCCTTTGAAATGACATTCATTCGATTGTAGACATCGTCTTCTACTTCGATTTCATCATATACCTCTGGAGATTTCTTAAGTTTTTGAAACGCGTCTCTTGGTAACATGATTAAAAAAGCACCAAATGTGACAATACCTAATCCAATTAAATCAGGACTAATGCTAACTTTGGCATCGTTTACAAAGAGTCTCTTCGTAGCGACCTCCTTCTGGCTACTATCAGAATTTGAAAAATTACGGATGGTACTACTTTGAAATTTGGATTGAGAAAAATGACATGTTCGTATTCGATATTTATTGAGAAATTCTTTTGCAAGTGAAGGTGAGTAACTAACTGACTTTTGTTTTGGAAGCGTTGGATTTTGAACGAATCGATTGGTAGTAAAAAGAGATCTTTGATTCCAATGCCTCTGAACATGGTAGGTATTCATCCATACTCTCCTCATTCCCCTTCCTGCTCAAGTTTCTCTTTGCTCAGGAAAAAAATGATTAACAATCAACTATGAAGAATATGATGGTTTGTCAATAAATTCTTTGTGGTCGATGGTTTGAAGTTTGGTTTGGATCATGCGATTGTGTGATGTGCCAAAAGAAAAAAGGGGTTGGATGCGACAAGATCATTTTTAACTTGATGTAGAATTAACCCTATTCAGATAACCCGTCATTAGTGAACAACACTCCAACCAACCACCATGAACAACAAATCAATCTCATCTCATTTTACAACTTCAACTCAATAGTCTCCAAACAAATGAGGGTATTGGGGATCGTCGGTGCACTCATTGCCATAACTATACACCATTCGCTATGCTTACAAATAAATATTCCACTCACAGCGAATGCAAACAAAAGCCGGCACTCCTATCTACTAGCTCAACCTACTACAACTAACACAGACACGATAAAACATCAGCATTCTACTAGTAGTAGACAACTTGCTCTTCAAGCTTTGATCGAAACACCGAAATCAAAAGACTTAAACCCAGTAACGAGATTAGAGAGCACTATAACTTTCCTTCAAGCAGATAAGCGAGACCGTGCCTTTGCTAGAAATCTAGTATCCACAACATCTAGAAGACTTGGTCAAATTGACGCCGTTCTTTCCAAATGTTGTGATACTTACCCTCCAACTGGAAAATTCAGCAGCATTGTGCAAGCATGTCTCAGATTAGGAACAGCTCAAATATTGTTTTTGAATACCCCGTCATTTGCAGCGGTGAAAGAAACCATTGATGAACTGAAGAAATCACAGAAAGTACCAATTCCCGTACCCGTGATTAAATTTTGCAATGCTGTTTTGCGCAGAGTAGGGAGAGAGGGGGAAGAACTTTTAAAGGAAACATCCTTGATTCAAAACTTATCTCCATTTCTGTACGATGGATTAATAAATGCCTACGGCGAAGAAAAGACACATCAAATTGTACATCAACTCATGGACGACACTTCACATTCCAAAGTTGATTTGTCTATAAACATGTATGGATTGCAGGGAGAAGAAAGAGAACAACGAATAAAGGATGTTATCAATACTTTTACGGAGAGCGATCAAAACTTTGAATCTGTATCCTTATTGCCTAACGATTCCATTCGTATTGTGAAGTGTGCCAACACAGGGAAAGTTTCAGAGTGGCCCTTGTATAATGAAGGAATTTGGTGGGTTCAAGATGTGTCTTCCACACTGCCTGCTATTGCTTTGACCTCGACACTGACTAAACAGTATGGAGATATACAAGGATTGCATGTTATTGATTGTTGTGCCGCACCGGGAGGCAAGACATCACAACTCTTATCAGCAGGATTTCAAGTGACTGCAATTGAATCAAGTGCTCGAAGAAGCAGACGACTGAAAGAAAATATTGAAAGAATTCAACTCAACGAAAAATGCAAACTTATTGTCAGCCCAGGGCAAAATTGGTTGCCTGAAGAAAATGATATGCCGATAGTAGGTGTTCTTGTCGATGCTCCATGTAGTGCGAGTGGTACTGGAAATAAAAATCCTGATGCCCTCAGAAGAAGTAATTTTGGAAATTTGCTTGAAACACAAGAACTCTTGGCGAATCACTTTACGGACAATGTTTTAAAGCCAGGTGGTCTTTTAGTATATGCAACATGTAGTTTGCATCCGGAAGAGTCAGAACATCAAATTCTTAACCTAATTCAGAAAGGAACAATGCAGACAATTCCGTTCAAAAAGGGAGAAATTCCTGGCTTTGATGATGCCATTGACGAAAATGGATGGTTGAGAGTTTTGCCAGGCACTCTTGAAGGAGATCTGAAAGAATGTGACGGCTTCTTCGTTGCAAGGCTCGTTAAAGTTTAATTGTATACATAAAAAACTAAGTACTAGATAGATAGAGGTAAAAAAGTGAATAAAAATGACTACTTAGAGATACAGTGTGACGTCACGGCGGCTGGGGCTGGACGCCCGGACGCACCTTGCACTTTTTACTTTTTTTTTGTAATGTAATGCAGAAACGGTCTAAAATCGAATAGACACGCCTCTCATACTGATGGAATGACTTACTATGATAATACTGAATCCTCCGACGCCGACGCTTGGAAAATAGTTGTATTACTGTTAGCATCATTAACTTCCTTTTATTGGCAAGCAGTGGTTACAGAAGAAAGGCTGATCCCCGCTCTGAACGTGATATCAAAATGCTTAAGATTATCAGATGATGTGGCGGGTGCAACTCTGATGGCTGGTGGTAGTTCAGCTCCAGAGCTGTTCGCTGCCTTGGTTTCAACATTTGTTAGTCATTCATCGCTAGGTTTGGGAACTGTTGCAGGGTCCGCTGTGTTTAATCAACTCTTCATACCCGCGATTGCGATCTTGGCCGCTAAGAATAACACTTTGATTCTGGACCCAATATTTCTATGCCGAGATGTAATATTCTATATGATCTCTCTCATAATTTTGTTTGTAGCATTGCTAGATAGAGGAGCTGCGGATGGCGATGATGCAGATCATGTGTATATACAAACAAGTGATGGTTTATTATTGATTGGATGTTACATCTCATACGTCATTGTGTGTGCGAAATTTGATGTAATACTACAATTATTGAGAATCGAAACAGATGGTACAGCAGAAGATGAAGGGCGTCAAATTCACTATGAAATTGGTGAAAATACTCTAGCTCAACAGTTGGCACCGGGAAATGATACCTCATTTAACTCATTTAGCAGCGTAACTGCTATGCCATTTGTAAGATCTTGCGGAGGCAAAGAACCTTCACAAAATTTTCATATTCTGAATTCTATTTCGAATCAAGATGAGATCATACCTCCATCAACGGTGATGGCAGAGTTATATAGCGGGTCATCCATGGATGAAGATGATATGATGGGCGCTCGTGGAAGTAATGGTCCCACAAGGCCTAAGTCACAGTTCTTTTTCTTTCATAAGATAACGCAACATCTGAAAGATATCGATGGCATTAACGATATTGAAAAGAGTGCAATGTGTATAAGCTTCCACCTGTGGCAACGAAGCTCGTTTTATGACAAAGCCAAAATAGACATGAATGCCTGGCACCTTCGATGGTTTACATTCAGCGATAATGGAAGCGTTTCATCAGTTGCACTACGTCAACATGAAGAAAACGATGCAGAAGAAAGGACTATGATGCCATTCTATAGTAGTTTTGAGGTTGATGAAGCACGACTTTTGATCAAAATTCAATCACCCAGAAGTGAAAGTAAGTTTACAACATGATATGGACAGTTTTCATGCATTTTCGAAGCTAACCACTGAAATTTTTCCCTCAACAGCTATTTTGTTGGCTCCATCAGATGAAATTTTTCAGATAGCAGTTTCGAAATTTGAAGAACGCTTAGGACAAAAGTTAAACGATGATATACATGAGACAAATCCAGCTGTATTCGAATCACACCACACTAAACTCATTACACCCCCCTTAAATGCCACAAAGTATCAAATGTTCATCCATACGGTCACTTACCCAATTAAGTTTGTGATTCACATGTTAGTTCCTGATGTTTGCTCTGGAACATCTGCAGCTCCATTTCTTCGAGCTTTCCTATCTTCTTTTATGTCGATAGTCTTTCTCATTATTGGCTCTTACGCTATGGTACTATCCTTAGAAGACTTAGCCAAACGGCTGAATATCCCTGATACTGTTGTTGGTGCGACCATATCTGCTGCTGGTACATCTCTACCCAGTTGCATTGCTTCTCAAATCGCTGCTAGTTGTGGTCTAGGCAACATGGCAGTTGGTAACGTGTTCGGCAGCAATACTTTCAACATATTGCTAGCTCTTGGTTTTCCATGGTTACTTTACACCACAATATATGGAAAAGATTATACTGAATTGTCAGCTGATGGAATCAATGAGTCCATGATAGCCATGATCGGATCATTACTTTTGTTCCTCATTTTGGTGTTTTTCAGTGGATTTAAATTGCACCTTTGGCACGCATACGTATTTCTATTCCTATATGCAGCATATATTGTTTTTATATTCTTCTTCTAGAAAATATCAAGAGTGAAGCGAATAAATATTTTATTCCTAATCACATTAGGATCTGTGTTTTATCGCATGGCATCTAAAATTGAAATACAGACAGAGAGAGGGAGCACGTGCGTATCTGACTTTCTTGCATTAGTTGTGCAACCAACTGAGTAGTCGAAGAATGAATCTGTAATGAATGTAAATGAAGTTCAAAGTATCTGCATATTGTGGAGAGCTAATTTCAAAGACATTAAGAGTAATTTAGCAAAGGTGACTGCCATGCCAGCTAAGAGAGAAAAGGAAAGAAGAAAGAAGAAAGAACCAATCCAACAATCTCTCACTTTCCGATGAAACCATGACTATTCGATACATAATCTTTATATGCATAACAACTCAAGCCTTAAGTTTCACTTTAAATACCCTAGGCTTCCATCCACGTAGTATTTCGAGGCTTCATCTTACAGAAAATGAAAAGGAAATGAATCCTTTGGTTAAGTCGTCTTGGTACGCCGTTGAAGCAGTCGGAAAATTGTTTGGAAATTCTGAGACGAAGGGAGAAGACCTTGATCCGAGTAAGCCGCCAAGCTCACTCAAGGAGACACTGAGGAGAATTGAACTGGACAATCAACGCTCATATTTTCTTTCAGGTCAGGTAGACAAACTTATTTATGCGGAAAATTGTGTATTCTCCGATCCATTCGTATCATTTGCTGGGAGGGATCGTTTTGTAGATAATCTCAAGAATCTTGGTAGCTTTATTACAAAATATGATGCTAAGATTATTGGATATAACGTTAACCAGAACGAGCTGAACGTGGATACGAAAGTTATGGTAAAATTGGAACTGAATCTTCCTTGGAAACCTATTCTTGCTTGGCCATGGGGTGTATCATATGAAATTGACCAGGAAACCTTCTTAATCAAGACACACAAAGAATCATGGGATATTGCTCCATTTGAAGGGGTGAAGCAGATTTTTCGAAAACCAACGCTAAAAATATAAATGCCTCTTATGAGTTACGAATCATGGCCAGTGCCATGTCTTCCTTTGCTTTCACATCAGCATGTGAATTACTATCCTCAGAATCATCGCTGTCACTATCTGAAGAATAACTGTTCTGGGCATCGGATTCGTTACTCGATGATTCATTATCTGATTCTACATCTGAAGCAGCCAACGTTACCATCACGCCCTCGCCTTCATCGTCATCATTATCATCTACAGATTTAGCTTTCATCTTCTTCAACTTATGCCTTTCACGAATGCGATCTTGCTCTTCTAATTTATCTACTTCTTTATTAGCAGCAAGACGAGCTTTCACTCGTCGAAGATAATCTTCATTAGCCTCAGCGATATTTTGGGATGCACCAGGTTCTACTCTAGAAACGTGACGAAGATCGTCGTCTGCTTCTTTACCATCATCGTCGAACACAACATGTTTATTTGAGCGACTAGACGATGTATCAATTCTGATTCGTTTATCACTGCGACTTGATGTCACTGCATTGATATCAACCGCTGGTAATTCAGATGGCTCGAATTGATGTTCAGTGTCACGTTTCTTCATGATAAGAATGTCATTGTCATCATCCCTCTTTCTCTTGGCATTGTTATCCATTTGATCAATATTCATTCCTAGCTTTTCCATTCGTTTCTTCAACTTGTCGGCCTTTATTTGTTCTTTCAACTTTTCCAATTTTCTATTGACGTTTTTCGAACTTCTAAGATCATCCCGAGACTTTGATTTGAGTTCTTTCAAGAATCGCACCGAAGGGGCCGCAGCGAGACCTAAGGACGCCGCATATTCCTCATATGGTAGCTCTTCAATTTTAAATATTTCTTTATTAGGCATGAGAAAGACAGAACGTAAATAAGATTTGAATGCTTTCTTTGCCAAAGCATTCAACTCTGGTTTCGATGCGACTATTCCGCAAGCTTTTTTCGATACAACAACGGCCTTTGATGGATTTAGAGTCAATTTCTTTACTGGAATTTTCGCTTCTTCAAACATTTTTTTCATTCCTGGTTCTTCAGACGGTAAGAGGCAAAGCATCGCCTTGCCTCCCGCAGTGTATCTTGCAGTACGGCCCACTCGATGAATATACATTTCTTTATCTTCAGGTGCATCCGCTTGAACGACCCAATCTACGTTTGGAAAGTCGAGCCCTCTTGCTGCCACATCAGTGCAAAATAGGACTGCGCTCTCCCTTTGTAGAAAATCAAAATACACCCTTGTCCTTCGCTCTTGTTTCTGCTTTCCGTGAAGCGCAAGAAGAGGAACTCCAGGTTGCATAGGACAAAATAAATCATATGCATGTCGAACTTGTGAACAAGAGTTGAAAAAGATGATAGTCTTTTTTTTCAAATGTGATTTGACAAAGGAAAATACTATATCTAGTTTGTTTCCAAGAGGAACAACGACATAACTTTGCTGGAGAGAGTCTGGTGTAGGCCCAGTAGTAACTTTATCATGCACACCAATATATTCTGGTTTGTAAAGACTCAGCGCAGCGAGGTCAGCGACACGTTTTGTTTGAGTAGCAGAAAAAAGCATGGTTTGTCTCGATCCTCCATCACGCCCACCAGGTGGAAGATAATCTAAAATGCGGACCATTTGATCTCTAAAACCCATATCAAGAATTCTATCCGCCTCATCTAGAACAAGAATTTGTAATCCATCAACGTTAAAATCAGCTGTTTGCTCTAGATGCTGAAGAACTCGTCCAGGAGTCCCTATAATAATATTCATTCTACCAACTCTCATTTGTTCTTCATCAAATTCTTTCTTTCCACCAACCAAGAGCCCAGCACTGAAGTGATGAAAAGAGCCAATCGTTCTGAGAACTTGGAATATCTGAACCGCAAGTTCACGTGTTGGTGAAAGTACCAATGCACCAGGACCGTCTATAGAAGTTACTCTAGATCTAAATAATTTTTCTAGTATAGGTACAAGAAATGCCAGAGTTTTTCCACTTCCTGTTTTAGCTGCTCCAAGAATATCGCGACCCGCGAGGGCATGAGGAATACAGGCGCTTTGAATGTCGGTCATATTTTTAAACTTCTTTGAATTTGCTTTGATGCCTTCTTCTAGTCCTCGGATTGTGTTCTGTGATAGAGGAAACGTACGAAAGGGCGTAGACTGATTCAGAGGAGGAACAAAGCCTCTATCCGGTGTTTCCTCTTCTATTCGTGCCATTAACATTTTGATTTCAGCGTCTATGCGGGTCGACTGTGTCTCTACAAGCCCTCTATTATTGCGTCTACTAGAGGCATAATTCTTTTTATATTTTGCCATTTTCTTTTGGACGATTTGAGTTTAACTTTAATGGAAAACGTGATATCCTTTTCTTGCGATTTCTGTAGAGTTGTATTAGATGTGTGAGGAAGGTTGTCTTTTTTTGATTTTGACTGGCTTGGAAGAGGACTAACTTGACTGCCATTTTTATTTCTCACTGCGAAGAATGTACTAAGTAAGTACTTTCTACTTTCTCAAACAGAACATCACAATCACCAACAACTAACTCCACACAATAATAGCTGCAGTCTTTGTGTACAATGACTAGCATCTATCAATTAGTATTGATCATTTCATTGTATTTCTTTGGTTTATTCGTAGCAGGTTTTTCGGTTCCTCAGATACCACATACTGCCATTTCGACAACATTTTCGTCACCTGAGCTTTCAAGTCAACGGTTCAAAACTAGTTCAAATCCTTTGCCGATGACAGCAAAATCGGAAGAAAACCACAGTATGACATCTCATTTGATTGATAAAATTGGATCGTCTACGTCTATTGTCGTATCAGGGACTTTCTTCGTCGCGTTATCGTACAAGCGAGATGCGTTTATGCTTACATTTTTTATCGGATCTATCCTGAATGGCATTACATCCAAGATTCTTAAAAAAGTTTTAAATATAGATAGACCTGACGGGCACATACATGATTCTTCAGTAAAGATCAAACCGTCTGATAAAGGAATGCCATCCTCACATGCAATGTCACTAGGTTTTATCTGCACATACACCGCACTGGAAGCTTCAAAATTTTTCGGTGTGGGCCTAAAGTCCGGTGCAATCGCCATAGGGCTCACGTTATACACTGCCATTTCATTGATATACAGAGTTAAGTCCAAATTACATACAGCGGATCAAGTATATGTAGGTCTTACTGCAGGTATTCTGAACAGTTTCATATGGAGAAGTTTGGCATTTGGAACAAATCCTTTTCTTCATTCGATGAATGTAATGGATTGGGTAAGTATGTATATAATTCCAGAAAGTGGAGTTATGCCTGTTTACTATTTAACTGTACCCGCACTTGTTGGGGCAATGGTTGTTGGATCAGTGGAGAGACGAATCTCAGCGTGGTTAAAACACTCAAAAAGAAAGAACGACTGATAAACATAAGTAGTGTCATTTATAAAGGATGATCTTCTAGCCATTTCGTTTGCTCAGGTGTCAATCGTGGTAATGGTCCTCTTTCAATCAGTTCAATGTCGAAATACAAAGTAGAACCTCCTGGAATGCTCTTCCCCGCTCCTTGATCTCCGTATCCTAAATCAGATGGAATGATAAGCCTACGAGCTTCACCTGCTTTCATATCAAGAACAGATAGATCCCATCCCTTAATAACCTGAGATACACCAGCAAGAAACTCAAAAGGTGTATCTCCAAATACACCTTTACTAGAATCAATTTTTTTGGAAGCTGAAGTGTCCTCCGGAAATCCATTCAAGTAAAGAGTGTAACTGGCCTTAACTTTTTGTGCTCTTACTGGTTTCGGTGATTCAGGATCTGTCGGAGGTTTCATCACTTTATATTTGATTCCTCTGGGAGTTGTTATATATCCTTCATCGGACGTATCAGCAAAAGCATGTTCAATATGTAACGCATTTACCCCAACGGTAAATGCTGTTGCTTGGGATAAAAAAACGTTTCTTGGAACCTGACTAATTTGACTGAGTGACACCGAATAGCCAATAACTAGGAACAAAATAAAAAGCCGCATCAGGATCAACGGAAGATGGAATGCTAATCT
>Ga0213868_10005183_pt1 | contig 11770 bp, 12 predicted proteins | sample PICome_9_FD_160087 | JGI IMG/M metagenome (GOLD analysis project Ga0213868, IMG submission 160087) | Coastal seawater microbial communities near Pivers Island, North Carolina, United States - PICO127 | ecosystem: Environmental > Aquatic > Marine > Coastal | place: USA: North Carolina...
TATATTACTAGTAACAATCCAATAACATATGCTATTTCGATAATAAAGCCCTTGTATAACCCTTTTATAAACCCGTAAATAAGGAAGATTGAAATAAAAATATCTATATAATTCATTAATAATATTTTTACAAATAAAAGAAATTTTATTTATTGAATAACATAAATGATAATGCTAACTTTGTTTTAATTAAACACGCAAATGATTAATTCTAAGTTAAAAGAAAGATGGGAAATATTAACTCAAAAATTATCTACTGATTTTCGTGATGGTGATGACATTGACTTAGATTCGATCATTTATTTAATCGGAGTTCAAGAACTGCAACAGATTCATTCTAAATTTAATAAGAATCAAAAGCTTGATTTAATGCATATAGCTATATGTAAATTATTAAGTGATTATGGTTATTATGAATTTGACTATATAGATGAGCAAGGATGGCCACATTATAAATGTCTAAAGCAAATACCTAACTTGAAGGCTGGCGAACAGTCTATTTTAATGAAAGATGCAATAGTTAACTATTTTCTCAAATCTAAATATATTCAATAAGAATGATTAAATTTGACCTTTGACTAAACAACATGATTGAACAAATAGCACATAATATTAAAGAAATTGAATCTTTTAAGTCTTCTTCTAAAGATGAAATTGAAAAATTTAGAATAAAGTATTTAGGTAAAAAAGGTCTTGTTAATTTTTATTTTTCAGAATTTAAAAATGTTGATAATAGCAAAAAAAAAGAATATGGTTTAATTATAAATAAACTAAAAATATCAGCACAAAATAAATTTAATGAGTTAAATACTTTTGTTTCAAGTGATTCAACTTTATCTCAACTAAACGATATAACTAGACCTGGCAATCCTATTGAAATTGGTTCAAAACATCCAATTACAATTGTAAAAAATAGAATTATTGATATTTTTTCTAGTATTGGATATAATGTTAGTGAAGGACCAGAAATTGAAGATGACTGGCATAATTTCACTGCACTAAATTTACCTGAACATCACCCTGCAAGAGATATGCAGGACACTTTCTTTATACAAACAAACCCTGATTTACTATTAAGAACACATACTAGTTCTGTTCAAGTAAGATATATGGAAAGTAATAAACCTCCAATTAGAACAATTTCACCTGGAAGAGTGTATAGAAATGAAGCTATCTCAGCTAGATCTCATTGTTTTTTTCATCAAGTTGAAGGCCTATATATTGATGAAAATGTCAGTTTTTCAGATCTTAAACAGACTTTAGAGTTTTTCACCACACAGCTTTTTGGTAAATCAAAAATCAGATTAAGGCCATCTTATTTCCCTTTTACTGAACCAAGTGCTGAAGTAGATGTTTATTGGGGCCTAAAAAATGAGACAGACTACAAAATGACTAAGGGGACAGGTTGGTTAGAAATTATGGGTTGTGGAATGGTTGATCCTAATGTATTGGACAATTGCGGAATAGATTCTAAAAAATACTCAGGTTTTGCTTTTGGAATGGGTATAGATAGAATAGCTCTTTTGCTTCATCAAATTAAAGACATTAGACTACTTAGTGAAAATGACATTAGATTTATTAAACAATTTAAATCTACAATTTAATTTAACTTTTCGTTTAATTTTTTAAATGTGTTTTTAGGGCTCTTTTTTTCATAAAGAATAGCATGAACAGCTTCAATAATTGGAGTTTTTGCTTTTTTAATATTATCTCTATTTAATTGCATCGCTTTTTTTGCTGAGATGTATCCTTCTGCAATCATTTTCATTTCCATTTGAGCAGCCTTTACAGTATAGCCTTTACCAATCATATTCCCAAACATTCTATTTCTTGAAAAAACAGAATAGCCAGTAACTAATAAATCACCTAAATATGCCGAATTGTTAATATTCCTTTTTATTTTATGCTTTTTCTTAATAAACCTTTTTATCTCTCTTATTGCATTACTCATTAAAATACTCTGAAAATTATCTCCGTAACCAAGACCATGAGCAACTCCTGCAGCAATAGCATAAATGTTTTTTAACATGCTGGAATATTCAATTCCAATTACATCATCACTTACTTTTGTTTTAATATATTTATTATTAAAATCTAAACAAATAGTCTTTGCTAAACTCTTTTTTGAGCAAGCAATAGTTAAGTAGGAAAGCCTCTCTAATGCGACTTCTTCTGCATGACAAGGACCAGCAATAACTAAGAAATTTTCATTGAGTATATTAAAATTATTAATCATGTGCTCTCCAACTAAAAGACCAGTTTCTGGAACAATACCTTTTATTCCAGAAATTATTATTTTTTTAGAAATGTCAATTTTAATTTTTTTCAACTCAGAATTTATAAATTCAGAAGGAACAACAAGTATTATTATATCTGCAATTTTAACAACTTCATTTATATCTGCGCTTAATTGTAAATTAGATTTATTAAATTCTACAGAGCTTAAGTAATTTGGATTATGTTTATTCTTTTGGATATAATCTAGGGTTTCTTCATTTCTTATATACCAACCAACAGAATTTAAATTATCAGACAGAATTTTGACAATTGCGGTAGCCCAACTACCACTTCCAATAACAGCATAATTTAATTTGTTTTTCATTTTATAAGCTATAAGTTAAATATTTATTTCAATATTATTATTTATTAAATAGGATAAAACTTTTGAGTCTATTTTTAAATCATCTGTTTTATCATCTAATATTTTTTTTCTGATATTTGAAGCTGAAACATTAATAATAGGCGCATTTAAATAGTGTATATTTTCATGTGTCAATTTAGACTTTTTCATGTAATTATTTCTTGGGTAAACATATATTTTATGATTTTTTATAATATTACTGTACTGCTTCCAAGTTGTAAGTTTTATAATGTTGTCATCTCCAATTATCAAGCTATAATTATTAGTATTAGTATCTTTTTTTAAATGATTTAAAGTATTTATTGAGAAATTTGGTTCAGGTAGACTTTTTTCAATATCACTTGGTAGAATATTTTTATATTTTTTACATACAATTTCCAGCATTTTATATCGGTGATTATAATCTATAAGTGTACTATTGACTTTATGAGGACTTTGCGGAGTAAGCACAAGCCAAACTATATCTAAATCAGAATTATTCAAGACATAATTGGCTACTTTCATATGACCATCATGAACAGGATTAAACGCGCCAAAATATAGCCCTATATTCATCTAATGGTTTTTTGAGAATTGATAAATTATATTTTTCACCTCTTTAATTGCCAGATCTAAGTTGTCATTAACAATTACAAAATCGTATTTATTAGAGTATTCAAGTTCTTTAATTGCTTTGTCAAGCCTAAATTCTATACTTTCTTGAGATTCAGTTTTTCTATCCATTAAACGTTTTTTCAATTCTATTAGACTAGGAGGTCTAATAAAAATTGACACACTTGTTTTTGGAAATTGTGTTTTTAAATTTAACCCACCTACAACATCTATATCAAAAACAATACTTTTTCCTTCTGAATTTAATTTTTGAATTTCAGATTTTGCTGTTCCATAATACACATTTTTATAAACTTCTTCCCATTCTATAAAATCGTTATTTTGAATTTTTTCTTTAAAATCTGCAACAGAGATAAAGTGATAATCCTTACCATCAATTTCATTTTTTCTTTTAGTTCTAGTGGTTGATGAGATTGAGAACCCTAAATTCAAATCTTTAAATGACAATAATTCTTTTACTATTGTTGTTTTTCCAGAACCAGAGGGAGCAGCAATTATAATTAATTTTCCTTTTTTCATTATAATACATTTAATAATTGCTCTTTTATTTTTTCTAACTCATCTTTCATTTGAATTACTAGTTTTTGCATTTCTGAGTTGTTTGCCTTTGAACCTATGGTGTTTATTTCTCTACCAATTTCTTGACCAATAAAAGCTAATTTTTTACCGTTTGATGTACTGTTTTTAATCGACGATAAAAAGTATTCTAAATGATTTTTGAGTCTTACTTGCTCTTCGGTGATATCAATTTTTTCAATATAATATATTAACTCCTGCTCAAATCTATTATTATCGTGATCAATATTTAATTTTTCAATTTCTAAATTAATTTTAGACCTAATATGATTAATTCTTTTTGGATCTATTTTGTTAATTGATGAAAGTAAATCTTCTATTTTATGGATTCTCATAATAAAATCTTTTTCTAAAACGAGTCCTTCATCTTTTCTATATTTAATTAGAGATTCAATAGCATTTTCAATTTGCTTGAAAATTATGGGCCAATCAGAATCGTTTTCTTCAATTTTTTCCGAAATAATTGCCTCTGGCATTTTTACCGCTATTTTTAATAACTCAACTGCTGAGCCGTCGACAATATCCCTTAACTGATCTATATAAGTATTTATTAAAGGGGAATTTAATAATGATTTTTTATTATTATTTGTTGAGTCCTTGTATAGTAAAAATTCGATTTTTCCTCTTTTTAGTTTGTCAGACAAATGTTTTCTTATAAGAAGTTCTTTGGATTTTACTGAATTTGTTATTTTGGTATTTAAATCTATATTTTTACTATTTAAAGACTTTATTTCAATTGTTAAATTTCCACTTTCCAACTGAACTAGAGACTTACCGTAGCCAGTCATTGATTGAATCATATTATTTTAAGTTTTTACAAAGATATATAAATCTCAATTAGCTTCTTTTTTTAGAGAAACTAAATAAATCCCAGTGAAGACCAGGCAGACTGCTATAATATCTGTTAATTTTAAGTTGTCACTTCCTGTAGCAATTGCATATAGAATTCCAATTATTGGCTGAAGATAAATAAACATTCCAACGGTTGATGCTTTTAGTGTTTTTAATGCATAAACATTAAGTAAATATACAGAAAATGTTGCCCCAGTTATTACAAAACCAATTTTCAGGAATGTGATTTTGTCATATATCTGCCATGGGATCTCTAAAAACTGATGAATAGAAAATGGTGTATTTAGTATCACTCCTAAAAGAAATAACCACTTCATAATTGTTATTACAGAGTATTTTTTAGTCAAAGATCTCACAGCGACTAAGTATATAGCATAAGAAATACTATTTAATAATAGTAATAAATTTCCAGACCTTATATCTTCTGGATTAATGTTAGTTCTTGTATTAATAAGTATTATTGAAATGGCACCTATAAATCCGATTGCTACCCCAATCAGTCTAATCTTTATTACTTTTTCTTTTATCATGATAATAGAAATAACAAATACTATAATCGGAGAAATTGTTGAAATTATAGAGCTGTTAATTGGAGTCGAGAGCTCTAATCCTTTGATGGCAGAAATCATATTGACTGACATTCCAAAAACACTGCAGAATAAAAATTTTGACCAATCTTTTTTTTGAATTTTTTCTCTCTTACTAAATATTGAAATAACCCAAAATAAAGTACATGCACCTAAAACTCTCGCAAATAACAAGCCAGGTGGAGTTACAAATACTGGCATTAAACTTTTAGTAATGGTGTGATTTAGTCCAAAAATTGATGTTGCTGTTAAAGCAGCAATAATTGCAAGTAGTCTATTGTTCACTTAGATATTTTTTTAACTCCAAGACATTTTTTTTACTATTCCCAATAAAAATTTTATTTCCAATAATTATAACAGGTCTTTTTAAGAATGTGTAATTATTTAAAATGAGATTTTTATATTCAAGCTCGGTTAAGGTCACATTTTTAAGTTTTTTTTCACTAAATAGTTTAGCTCTTTTATTGAAAATTAATTCATAATTTTTTGATAAGCTATAAATCATTTCTATCTCCTCTACCGATAAGGGCTTAGATTTTATTTCTCGAAACTCAAACGAACTATCTAATTTTATTTCTTTTATAATTCTTGTACAGGTATTGCAAGATTTTAGATAAAAAATTACCTTCATAGTGAACTAAATATTTATTTAAAATTAAAGGTATTATTTAGTTTTTGATACTACTAATTAAAATCTATTTTTGTTATTTAAATCAAACTAATGAAATTCAACACTAAAACTATTCATGGCGGACAGACGCACGACCCAGCTTATGGTGCAGTTATGCCTCCAATCTATCAGACATCAACCTATGCTCAGACTACTCCTGGTGGTCACAAAGGGTTTGAGTATTCTCGTACTCATAACCCAACAAGACACGCATTAGAGAATTCATTTGCTAGTATAGAAAACGGTAAGCACGGACTTGCTTTTGGATCAGGACTTGCAGCAATTGATGCTGTAATTAAATTGTTAAAACCTGGTGATGAGGTTATTTCAACAAACGATTTATATGGAGGAACTTATAGGCTATTTACTAAAATCTATGAAGATTTTGGGATTAAGTTTCATTTCGTTGGAATGGAAACTCCATCAAAAATAAATTCTTTAATAAATAAAAAAACAAAACTGTTGTGGGCTGAAACCCCTACAAATCCCATGTTAAATATTGTAGATATTAAAGCCTTATCTAAAGTTGCAAAGACAAATAATATCCTCTTTGCTGTTGACAATACTTTTGCAACACCATACATACAAACTCCATTAGATTTAGGGGCTGACATAGTAATGCATTCAGCAACTAAGTATCTAGGTGGGCACAGTGATGTTGTCATGGGCGCACTTGTGGTTAACAATAGCTCTTTGGCAGAGAAATTATACTTTATCCAAAATGCCAGTGGTGCTATTCCGGGACCTCAAGATAGTTTTTTGGTTTTACGTGGAATAAAAACTTTGCACATTAGAATGCAAAGGCATTGTGAAAATGCTAAGATGATTGCAGATTTTTTAAATGAACACCCCAAAGTTGAAAAAGTATATTGGCCTGGACTCACAAATCATAAAAACCATTCTATTGCCAAGAGTCAGATGAATGATTTTGGTGGGATGATTTCTTTTACTTCTAAGAATAACGACTACGACGAAACTATACGAATTCTAGAAAGATTAAAAATATTTACTCTTGCTGAATCCTTGGGAGGAGTTGAATCTCTTTCGGGTCATCCAGCGAGTATGACTCACGCAAGTATTCCGAAACTTGAAAGAGAAAAATCGGGTGTTGTAGATTCACTTATAAGGCTTAGTGTAGGAATTGAAGATATTTCTGATTTAATTCAAGACTTGAAACAGGCTCTTGAATAGATTTTTTTATTAATATGATAATATTATTAGTGATTAATGTAATATATTTATTAAATCATTATTTTTATATAGAGATTAATCAAAATATTATAATTTAAAGTCAAATATGTTATGCAAGATAAAATAAACGGATTTTTAGATTTAGTACGTGAAAGAAACGGAAATGAACCTGAATTTATGCAGGCAGTTGAAGAAGTTGCAGAGACTGTAATTCCTTACATAGTAAATAAAGATATCTATCACGGAAAAAATATTTTACTAAGAATGGTTGAACCTGAAAGAGTAATATCATTTAGGGTTTGTTGGGTTGATGATCAAGGAGAGATTCAAGTAAATAGAGGATATAGAGTTCAAATGAACTCAGCAATTGGTCCTTACAAAGGAGGTTTAAGGTTTCATCCAACTGTTGATTTGAGTATACTTAAGTTTTTAGCTTTTGAACAAGTTTTTAAAAACAGTCTTACCACTTTGCCTATGGGGGGTGGAAAAGGAGGAAGTGATTTTGATCCAAAGGGAAAAAGTGATAATGAGATTATGAGATTTTGTCATTCATTTATGAGTGAGTTATTTAGACATATCGGTCCAAATACAGATGTTCCTGCAGGTGATATTGGTGTTGGAGGAAGAGAAATTGGATACTTATTTGGTAAATACAAAAGATTAAGTAACGAATTTACTGGAGTTTTAACAGGTAAAGGAGTTTCTTGGGGAGGTTCGTTAATTCGACCAGAGGCTACGGGTTATGGAACAGTATATTTTGCCCAAAATATGTTAGCTACTAAAGGAGATGATTTAACAAATAAAACTGTTGTTATTTCTGGTTCAGGAAATGTTGCACAGTTTGCAGCTGAAAAATCAATTCAGTTAGGAGCAAAAGTTCTTACAATGTCTGATTCTTCTGGTTATATTTATGATTCTGAAGGAATAGATGATGAAAAACTAAAACACATAATGAATCTTAAAAACGTTCAAAGAAAGCGAATTAGCGAATACTGTATTAAATATCCAAATAGTGAGTTTGTCAAAGGAAAAACTCCATGGGCTACAAAATGTGACATAGCTCTTCCATGTGCTACACAAAATGAATTAGATTTAAACGATGCTAAGGTATTACTTAAAAATGGATGTATTTGTGTAAGTGAGGGAGCTAATATGCCATCCACTAAGGATGCAGTTCATGAGTTTCAAAAAGCTAAAATTTTATTTGCTCCTGGGAAAGCTTCCAATGCCGGAGGAGTTGCAACATCAGGTTTAGAAATGACTCAAAATTCTCTTAGATATAATTGGTCTAGAGAAGAAGTAGATGAAAAACTAAAGGACATAATGATGGATATTCATGATTCTTGTATTGAATATGGTTCTGATGACAATGGCTATGTTGACTATGTAAAAGGAGCTAATATAGCTGGTTTTGTCAAGGTTGCTGACGCCATGTTAGCTCAGGGTATAGTTTAGTTTTATATTATTATATTATAATGATATATTTGTCGTTCTTATAGATATATCATTATAATTTTTTTCATGAAATTTATTGCCGTTCTTTTTTTTTCAATGTTGAGTATACCTTTTTGTTTTTCTCAAAACTGGAATGGGCACTATTCTTATCACAATTCAATTGATACTTCAATTGGAAATGGAAAAATATTTACTGCATCAGAAAACTCAATTTATATTTACTCAACTCAAGACGATCAACTAAATACAATTACGACTATTGATGGTTTGTCTGGAGATTTTATTTCAAATATTTACTACAGTCCTAATTTTAATAAACTAATAATTGGATATGAAAACGGTCTAATTCAAATTGTTGATTTTAATAATGATAATATAATAACTGTCTACGACATAATTGAAAAGACTACAATACCACCCAATAAAAAAAAGATAAATGAACTAACACAGCAGGGAAATATTATTTATATATCAACTGATTATGGGATTTCATTATACAACTTAAATTCATTAGAATTTGGAGATAGTTTATTCATAGGAGAAGGCGGAACACAACAACAAGTAAATCAGACAATAATTAATGATAATTTTTTATACGCTGTATTGCCAGATTTTGGTGGGATAAAAAGAGTTAGTCTAGATTTAGATATAATCAACTTTCAAAACTGGGAGCCTATTTATGCAGGAGATTATGATTTTATATTAAACATAAATGATAGTTTTATTTTTACTAATGAAAACAGTGTTTTTTTATCTGATAATGGGACATTTAGTCAAGTAATTTCTTTACCTCAACTGATTAAAAAAATTATTATAAATGAAGGTAAAATAATAATTACTACAGAACAAAAAGTTTTTATTTATGATACCAATTTTAACTTAATAAACAGTTCAATTATAAGTAGTGATTTTAATACTAATTTTAACAGTTCACAATTATATAATAATTATGTTTATGTAGCCACATCTACACACGGACTGCTTAAAATTAACATTAATAATAATCAACAACATTACTCAATATTACCAGTCGGACCTCTTTACAATAATGTCTTTTCAATTAGTTCTTTATATGGGAATCTTTGGGCTACTTTTGGGGATTATACCTCTACTTATAATCCATATCCATTGTCAAGAAAAGGGGTTAGTCATTTGTCTGACGGATATTGGAATAATACAAGTTTTGATAGTATTCCTGAAAATGCGGTAAATTTAAATAATATTTCTATAAACCCATTTAACTTGGATAATGTGTTTATTAGTTCATATCACGGAGGGTTATTAGAAATTTCCGAAGAATCTTTAAGTTTATTTGATCAATCAAATAGTGGTCTAGAGTCTTTAATTTCAAATGATACCAACTATAATAGTGTTAGAATTTCGGGAAGTAATTTTGATGACTCAGGTACTTTATGGCTAATGAATTCTAGAGTAGACAACCCTTTGAAGTCTTTTAACCTAAACACAAGTCAATGGTCAAGTTATGATTTTACTCAAATTATCCCTGATGGATTTAATGATGAACTTGGATTTAGTGATATTGTAATTGGATCAAATGGAACAAAATGGATTGGAGGTTTAAATTCTGGGTTAATAGGGTTTAATGAAAATTCAGGAAATCCATTGTTAAAAAGAATAAATGATAATGATATTGGAAATTTACCTTCACCTTATGTCAAAAGTCTAGCAATGGATAACAATAATCATTTGTGGATAGGAACCATCAAGGGACTTAGAGTTTTATATAATACTTCAAATTTCTTTGATGTTAATGTCTCTACACAACAAATAGTTATCGAAGAGGATGGTATTTATAAAGAACTTTTAGAACAGCAATTTATTTCTGATATTAAAGTAGATGGATCAAATAACAAATGGGTAGGAACAATTGGTTCTGGATTATTTTACTTTTCACAAAATGGGCAACAAACTATCTATCATTTTACTAAGAATAATTCTCCATTACCTTCCAATAATATTAATGACATTGCATTAGATTTTGTAAATGGTCTTGTATTTATTGCTACAGACAAAGGGCTGGTATCATTTGATTCAGGGGGATCTCAAACAAGCTCAACATTAAATGAATCATATGTTTATCCTAATCCAGTTCGTCCATCTTTTAATATGAATATTGAAAAAATAAAAATTTCAGGAATTACAGAGGATGTAAACATAAAAATTACAGATATTTCAGGCAATCTTATAGCTGAAGCTAATTCAAATGTAAATAATAGATATAATGGATATAACTTAGAAATAGATGGAGGAATTGCATATTGGAATGGGAAAAATTTAGCCAACAATTCTGTTTCATCGGGTGTTTATATAGTAATGCTTTCAGATTTAGATAGTTATGATACAAAAATCTTAAAAATTATGATAATTAGATAATGTTAATATCGAGTTCCGCAATAGTTCTTTCCAAGGTTCGTTACCAGGATAATGACCTAATTATTAAGTGTTTTACAAGAGACTTAGGTGTTGTGTCATATATGGTTAAAAATATTTCAGTTTCAAAAAAAAGTAAAAACAAATTCGCATTTTTCCAACTTTTAAATATTATTGATTTAGAAACTAATTTTAATCCAAATAGATCAATTCAATATATAAAAGATTTAAAAATCAAATATAGTTTCAAATCTCTTCATACTAATATTTACAAGAGCTCTGTAGTTATGTTTTTATCTGAAATATTATCTACAATTATACATAATGAAATTGAAGATGTAGAGTTATTTGATTTTATTGAAGCCTCTCTTATTTGGTATGATCAGTCTGAAGATAGTTCAGCTTTTTACTTAATCTTTTTAATGAAAATAACTAACTATTTGGGCTTTTATCCAGACTGTACTAATATGAATTATAATTATTTTAATTTAGAAGAGGGACTTTTTGAAAATTCAAAAAACAGTAAGTATGTAATCAGTGGAGATGACTTAGTTTTATTCAAAACAATTTTAGGCATAAAATTTGATAGTAACAAGTTGCCATTTATAGATAAGCTAAAGAAAAAAGATATATTAAAAAATATTTTAATTTATTATAAATTGCATGTAGATGGATTTAAAGACCCAAAGTCTTTAAAAGTATTAAATCAAATTTTTGCAGATTAATGAAAATAGTGTTCAGTTTTATAATTTTTACATTTTCTCTTTTGGTTTCATCCCAGGAAATTTATGTTTT
>Ga0213868_10005184_pt1 | contig 11769 bp, 15 predicted proteins | sample PICome_9_FD_160087 | JGI IMG/M metagenome (GOLD analysis project Ga0213868, IMG submission 160087) | Coastal seawater microbial communities near Pivers Island, North Carolina, United States - PICO127 | ecosystem: Environmental > Aquatic > Marine > Coastal | place: USA: North Carolina...
GGCTGCAAAACGCATGACAATGTGCAGAGTTTATGGCTCTACACTCTACTCAGGTAGGCAGTTCTTATCTGAATATATCACGGATACAGATACAAAACGTAGACAAGAAGACCTGTCATATACCTCTCCACTCGATGGTTTAGAGTTTGAGGCTGCGTTGTATTTGGCAAAACATATTTGGGATAGCATCAATGAAACTGTGATTGCAGCCAAAGATGGAATGGCATGGTTGCAAAACTGCGCCCGTATCCTAGCGACAGAGAACTTACCTATATCATGGACGACAATTGATGGATTTCCTGTCATGCAAAGCTATCCTGATACCAAGCGCAGACGTATCAAGACCAAGCTAGGGGATAAGATGGTCTATCTAAGTCTGAGAGAAGAAAAAATAGGTAAGATGGATAGGAAGAAACAATCAAATGGTATTTCACCAAATGTTGTGCATTCACTTGATAGCTGTCACCTAAGAATGACAGTAAACCTAGCACGTTATAATGGTGTCACTCATTTTGCGATGATACATGATAGTTTTGGGTGTCATGCGAGTGACATTCCAATGTTGAGTGCGTGTCTACGTGAGGCATTCATTGACCTATACGTTGCTAATGACCCGTTTGAGTTGTTCCGTCTGCAGACGCAAGAGCTGACAGATACCGTCTTACCTATGCCACCTACAAAGGGTTCATTGGATTTGACAGACGTAAGAAACAGTGAATTCTTCTTTGCGTAAACGTATTCACTTTTGAAGTGATTTCAAAGGTTGCACCATAGCTAGTGAAAGGATTTTTATGGCGCAACCACCAATAACAATACACCTCCACCTCGCTGAGTACCTAACAAAATATGGACATCCCGTCCCAATAGATACTCTCACCAAACTTCTTGAAGCGGGCTTGGACATTCAAAAATATCAATAAGGAAGCTATATGGCTCAACAAAAAATTAAAATCGTTACCCCAAAAGCAACATGTGTTTACCCATGGCTCAACAAGCCAGACACTAAGTTCAACGCAGACGGCGAATATAAAGTGACATTAAAAGTAGAAGCGGAAGATGCTGCTCCTCTTATCAAACAATTAGATGAAATCTTAAAGACATACAAAGAAGCATCTATAAAGCGTGACCCAAAGTTATCACGTTTCAATGTCACCACACCATATGAAGAAGAGATAGACGACCAAGGTAATCTTACTGGTTACTATCTTTTTAAATTTAAGCAGAAGGCAAAGATACAGACCCATGATGGGCGTTCAATAGACATGAAAGTTGCTATTGTAGATGCGTCTCGCACACCAACAGATGCACAAATCGGAGGCGGCTCTGAAGTTAAGATAGCTGCAACTGTAATACCTTATGCAATGTCTACCAATAAGGCTTTTGGTCTAGCTCTACGTCCACAAGCAGTACAAATCATAAATCTTGTATCACCACTGAATGGCAATGTTGTCTCAATGTTTGATGATGAAGATGGGTTTAAAGCTGAAGAAAAAGCTCCAGTCACTGAGAGTTTCACATCAGATGAAATGGATACTGCAGCTGACTTCTAAGACGGGCAGGGTATCACCCGCCCGTTCTGCACTACGAGCAAGAGCAATAAAGAATGGATGGAGGTCAGGCTTAGAAGAAAGTCTGGCCTCAGACCTTCACAGCAAAGGCGTAAGTTTTGAGTATGAGGAGCATAGGCTTGCATACCAAGTTCCAACACGCACTGCACATTATACACCAGATTTCTACGTCACCACCAAGAGTGGTAAAGTAATCGTAGTAGAAAGTAAGGGCAGGTTTGTTACCGCAGACCGCCAAAAGATGTTGCTCGTAAAAGCGCAGCATCCTCACCTTGATATTCGTATGGTCTTTTCCAATCCGAATACCAAAATATCAAAACAATCATCAACAACATATGGCAAATGGTGTGAGAAGCATGGCTTCAAATACGCCAAAGGATTAGTGCCTGAAAGTTGGCTCAATGAATAAGGAAGACGTTAAATATATCGTCGTCCACTGCTCAATAACACCCCCATCAATGGATATAGGCGCAAGACAAATTGACCGTCTCCATAGAGAACGTGGATTTTTAGGGTGTGGTTATCATTTCGTAATTAAACGTGATGGCACACTGGAGTTTGGACGACCCTTACATAGAGCTGGCGCACATGTTCGCAGAAAAAATAAATTTACTGTGGGCATATGCCTTATCGGAGGTATGCGCCAAGATAACCCCAATCCCGAAATCAATTATACCGACAAGCAAATGGCTGTCTTGCGAGAGACAATAGATAAACTAATCGCTGAAGAATTCCCAACTGCTACGGTCAAAGGCCACGTTGATTTCGACAAGGGTAAGACCTGCCCAAACTTTGATGCAGGTCATTGGTATGAAACCGATGAAATCATCCCAACAATTTAAACTTAATGGCTCACCGCCCTGGTGGGCCAATCATTTACACCTGACAAATAGGAATATTGACAATGACACAATTGCAAAAAGTAAAATACCATCTTGAAAACTACGGCTCAATCTCACCACTTGAGGCGCAATCAAACTATAACATCTGGCGTTTAGCTGCTGTTATCTATGATTTGAAAAAACTAGGTCACGACATTCATAGCACCCTTCGAACTGCACCAAGTGGTTCACGCTATGCGGTCTATTCATTTGCTGGATAGCGAAAGCGAATATCTACGCAAAGAACCATGCCCATCGTGCGGTAGCTCTGATGCCAGAGCCATCTATAGCGATGGGCATACCTATTGTTTCTCTTGCACCACAAGAACCAGAGGTGATGGAGAAGAAAAATCAAGTGGAACACGTATGAATCAAGATTTACTTCCTTTTGGGGAAGCACAAGCCTTACCAAGGCGTGGCATAACTGAAGAAACATGCCGTAAATATGGTTACACATTAGGCGACTACCATGGCGAAGCCGTACAAATTGCAACGTACCGTGATAGTACAGGCAACCCAGTCGCACAAAAGCTGCGTTTCAAAGATAAACAGTTCAAGTTTATTGGAGATACAAAGAAAGCTGGCCTCTTTGGTCAGCATCTATTTCGCAATAAGGGTGGCAAGATACTTGTCATTACTGAAGGTGAGATAGACGCACTCTCTATGAGCCAAGTCCAGGGTAATAAGTTTCCTGTCGTAAGCGTTGGAACTGGCGCAGCGGGTGCAAAAAAGGCTGTCGCAAACTCATTAGAGTTCTGTGAAAGCTATGACAAAGTGGTCATATGCTTCGATAATGATGCTGCTGGGCGCACCGCTGCCCAAGAAGTTGCATCCGTATTATCCGTTGGAAAGGCATATATAACCACCTTGCCACTGAAAGATGCCAACGAAATGCTCGTTGCAAATAAGCATGGCGAACTTGTAAGTGCCATGTGGGATGCCAAAGTCTATCGCCCTGATGGGATTATAGATGGCAAGAATATGTGGGAGGACATTATCAAAGATGATGAAATTCCCTCTATTGATTACCCATTTGCAAAGCTAAACGAGAAAACATTAGGCATGAGGCGGGGTGAGTTGGTCACAATTACCGCAGGGTCTGGGGTCGGCAAGAGCCAAGTGTGTCGAGAGATTAGTTATGAACTCTTAAAACGTGGAGAGAGCATTGGTTACATTGCTCTTGAGGAAAACACGAAACGCACAGCTCTGTCGCTCATGGGATTATCCATGAACAAACCACTGCATATTGCCAGAGAAGGCGTGACTGAAGGAGAACTGCGTGTTGCTTTTGACGAAACCGTTGGAAGTGGACGTGTGTTTTTGTATGACCATTTTGGGTCGATGGCGACTGATAACCTGTTAAATCGTATTCGCTATTTATCCAAAGCATGTGGCGTAGGCTGGGTCGTTTTAGACCATTTATCAATCGTTGTAAGTTCTCAAGAAAATCATGATGAACGTAAAGCAATTGATTCCATAATGACCCAGCTGCGTTCACTATGTGAAGAGACAGGTCTTGGCCTCATTCTCGTATCACATTTGAAGCGACCATCAGGCGATAGAGGCTGGGAAAACGGCCTCGAAACCAACCTAAATTCACTCAGAGGAAGTGCAGCAATTGCTCAACTCAGTGACATCTGTTTGGGCGTAGAGCGTGACCAACAATCTGACACTCCAAATGTTTCAACTATCCGTGTTTTGAAAAACAGATTTACGGGAGAAACAGGAGTGGGTTGTTACGTTTTCTACGATAAGTCGAGTGGTCGAATGACTGAGGTTGAAGACCCAAATACATTTGAAGATGAGACTGAAACCACAGAAGATTTTTAACAGTTAGTCGAGAGGGACTTATTTGAAACGTATATTATTCGATATAGAAACCAATGGTTTATTAGATGAACTTGATGTTTGTCACTCATTGGTTATGCTAGATGTCGACACAAAAGAGATGCTATCTTGTGCAGACCAACCAGGATACACATCTATTAAAGATGGCCTTGAGATATTAGGCAACGCAGAACTACTTATTGGTCACAATATCCAGGGGTTTGACCTGCCAGCTTTGTTTAAAGTTTATGGGTTTACCTACCTTGGAGAGCTACACGATACACTCATTTTATCCCGTCTCGTGTGGTCAGATTTAAAGCAGAACGACTTCAACTACATAAAGAAAAATGCCGAGTTCCCAAGAAAACTTATTGGGTCACATTCATTGGCAGCGTGGGGGCATAGATTAGGCACTCACAAAATCACTTATGAAGCTGGTTGGGAGCATTGGTCGACAGAAATGCAGACTTATTGTGAGGGTGATATTTATTCAAACCTCACGCTCTATGATAAGATTTTAAGCAAAAAACCGACACCAGAAAGTGTGCTGCTTGAACATGAATTTGCAGCTATTATTCGCAAGCAAGAAGCCCATGGGTTTCACTTCGATGTACCAGCTGCAAACAAACTCTTAGAGAAGTTACAAACTCGTAAGGCAATCTTGGAGGCTCAACTACAAGAAGCATTCCCGCCTTGGGAAATACGCACCCCGTTCATACCCAAAGTGAATAACAAAACACGAGGCTATGAGAAGGGTGTGATGACGTTCAAAGTGAAGGGCATTGTCTTTAACCCAGCCAGTCGTGACCATATTGCAGACAGATTGAAGGTCATACATGGTTGGAAACCCACTGAATATACCACAAATGGTAAGCCTAAAGTGGATGAAGACGTACTAAAGCAGCTTGATTATGAAGAAGCAGACCTCTTATGTGAGTTCTTACTACTGAATAAACGTATGGGCCAACTGGCAACTGGACAAAACGCATGGCTCAAGTTGGAGCGTAACGGAAAAATGCATGGTCAGGTGATTACATCAGGCACTGCAACCTTCCGCTGCACACATAATAGACCCAATGTTTCTCAAACACCCAGTGTTAGTGCGCCTTACGGTGTTGAATGCCGTTCATTATTCTATGCACCAAAGGGCAATGTGCTTGTTGGCGCAGACCTATCATCCTTAGAATTAGTCTGCTTGGCTCATTATATGGCTAAGTATGACGATGGAATATATGCCAATGAGGTTTCCTCTGGGGACGTGCATTCCATGAATCAACGCTCGGCTGGTTTGCCTACGAGAAGTAATGCAAAGACGTTTATTTATGGTTTTTTATATGGGGCAGGTGCTGCAAAGATTGGTTCTATCGTTGGTGGTAGTGAGACTGAGGGTCGTAAACTCATAAAGAAATTCATGAGAGCGACACCTGCAATCAAGATACTGCGTGAAGCTGTTATCAAAAGTGTGAAATCTAAAGGTTCATTAACTGGATTAGATGGTCGAACACTACCAATTAGGTCTGAACATTCTGCATTAAACATGCTGTTGCAATCAGCTGGGGCAATCCTGGCGAAGAGAGCAACAGTCATATTCTACGAAAACTTAACCCGCATGGGCTACGAATTTGGAAAGGACTACGCACTTGTGGCGCACGTCCATGACGAAATCCAAGTCATATGCAAAAAGGAGTTAGCCGATATTGTCGGACGAGAAGCAGTCAAATCTTTTGAACTTGCTGGGGAATTCTACGAACTGCGATGCCCGCTCACGGGTGAATACAAGCAGGGTCAGACATGGGCAGATACCCACTGACAAACAAAGAAGTAAACGTAACAGTCGTAGACGTGATTTAGTCGCTTATAAAGGTGGCGTATGTGAGAGATGTAATGCCTCTCCATTATATGTCGCCTTTGACTTCCATCACAAAGACCCAGAGCAAAAGAAATTCCCATTATCCCAGCGTAATATGGCTAGAAAGTGGGAAGACCTCATAAAAGAAGCAGACAAATGCCACTTACTTTGTGCCAATTGTCATAGAATTGTTCACTTCAAACGTGAAGCAAAGTTCTTAAAATAAACATTAGTTTAATATTAAACCAAACCCATAGGATATATATGACAGAAATTGATTTAGACGTAGCTGTAGTACATGCAATGTGCGAGTGCATAGCCTCTTTAAATAAATCGTGTTTAAAAAATGATGAACACATGAAGCAAATCACGCACACTGCAGCGAGTATTTGTTTGAACACGATGTTGGAAACGCAGAAAAAACCAAACCTCCTTCACAGTATAGATGGAGGTAAGATACAATGACAAAGTTTCTAGTCGATGCAGACATTGTGGCTTTCAAGGCCGCAACTGCTGCAGAACAGCCTACCAATTGGGGTGATGGCCTATGGACGCTTCATGCCTATGAGCATGATGCCATGGAATACTGTCTCAATTACTTTGCTAACTTACCTAAGATACTGGGTGAAGGTTACACATCCCTATATTTAACTGGGAAAAACAACTGGAGAAAGGAAATACTCCCATCATATAAGGCCAACAGAGACGATAAGCGTAAGCCTATGCTTCTTCAGTTTCTGCGTAATTGGATGCAATCGCAGTTCAATGCCATTATCATTGAGGGATTGGAAGCAGACGACTTGCTAGGCATTACTGCTACATCTTCAAGAGAAGAGTGTATTATTGTCTCAGAGGATAAAGACCTCAATACAATTCCATGTAAAATTTTTAACCCTGCAAAAGATACAAAAGCTAGAACAATTACAGAGTTCGAAGCTGACTATAATCACATGATGCAAACCCTTTGTGGTGACGCTAGTGACAACTATTCTGGATGCCCCAGCGTAGGGCCAAAAACTGCAGAAAAAATTTTAGCAGATTGTAAAACAAGTGCAGACCTTTGGGATGCAACTTTAGCAACTTTCAAAAAGAAAAAATTGTCAGAAGAGGTGGCTCTCATACAAGCACAAGTCGCCCGTATTTGTCGTGCATCCGAATACAATTTTGAAACAAAAGAGGTAATCCCATGGACACCAAAATAGATGAAGAAGTGATTAATCCGCAACACTATTCAAACTACAGAATAGAACCTGCTGAATACATCATGCTCAACGATATGGAATTTTGGAGAGGCAACATAATTAAGTACGCAAGTCGTGCAGGTATGAAGCTGTATCCAAACCAAACACAAGTGCAATCAGAAATAACTGACCTGCAAAAAACAATACGATATTGCGAGATGCGTATCGAACAATTAGATTAGGAGTGTCTAGTAACTATATGAATACATTCGACGATTATCAAAAGGCTGCAGAGACTACTGCAATATACTCAAAGAAGACTGCGCTTGAGTATTTAAGCCTTGGACTTGCCTCAGAAGCAGGTGAAGTTGCAGGACACATTGCCAAATATTATCGCTCAGATAGACCCTATCCAATGGAAGACATCTTAGCAGAATGTGGAGATGTTCTCTGGTTCATTTCAGAATTAGCCCGCATTCATAACAAGCCATTATCAGAATTGGCCTCTGAAAATATTGCCAAACTCCAATCCCGAAAACAACGAGGTAAACTGAAAGGCAATGGTGATAAAAGATGAACATAAATCACAACCAACCTTATGGCCCATCAATGCCTATCTCAGAAGAAATTGATAAAGTTAAATACCGCCAAACAGGCGAAGATTTTTACTCAAAAGTTGTGCGCATTGCAGACGCTCTCAAGGACGATGCAACGCATTTTGAAGACTTTAAAGATGCTATGCGATATATGCGATTTCTACCTGCAGGTCGTGTGCAAAATGCGATGGGTGCAGCCCGTCAGACCACGGCATATAATTGCTTTGTGTCTGGCACTATTGATGACAGTATGGACTGCATCATGCAGCGAGCCACTGAAGCTGCTGAAACAATGCGACGTGGCGGTGGCATCGGATACGATTTCAGCCGCTTGCGTCCACGAGGTGACCGTATCAAATCCCTTGAAAGCCAAGCATCTGGTGCAGTTTCATTTATGAAAATATTTGATGCTGTCTGTCAGACTATTGCAAGTAGTGGTCACAGACGTGGCGCACAAATGGGTGTCCTTAGAATTGACCACCCTGATATTGAACAATTCATAACAGCTAAGAATGATGGTAGCACACTTGGTGGCTTCAATATTTCTGTTGGTGTGACTGATGAGTTCATGGAATGCCTTGAGCAAAACAAACCTTTCCCCTTGAAGTTCGATGGGAAAGTATATCGTGAAGTAGACCCTGTAGCTCTTTGGGATATGATTATGAGGTCGACTTGGGACTGGGCTGAACCCGGAGTTTTGTTCGTAGATACCATTAATAATATGAACAATTTGTACTACTGTGAGAAGATAGAAAGTACAAACCCATGTGGCGAAGTCCCTCTACCACCCTATGGTGCATGTTTACTTGGCTCATTCAATCTTACAAAATATGTAAGTGAAGGTGAATTTAAATTTGACCTCTATATCAGTGATATTGGTACTGTAGTTCGAGCTATGGACAATGTTGTTGACAGGGCAATCTACCCGCTTGAAGCACAAAAGGTAGAAGCAGAGAACAAACGCCGTATGGGTCTAGGCATTACAGGTCTAGCAAACGCAGCTGAAATGTGTGGCAAACCCTATGCATCAGAAGAGTTTATGGAATTTGCAAATGCTATCTTATCAACACTGAGAGATTATACTTATTCTGCAAGTACAGACTTGGCTGCAGAGAAAGGCGCATTCCCTCTTTATGATGAAGAGAAATACATGAAGAGTAGATTTGTCCAAACTTTACCAGATTGGGTCAAAGATAAGATTAAAACCAATGGTATCAGAAACTCACACCTCACATCTATTGCACCAACAGGGACTATATCGCTGACTGCTGACAATGTGAGTAGTGGAATTGAACCACCTTTTGCTCTCTTCTTTGATAGGACTATCCAACAATTTGATGGTCACCAAGTTGAACGTGTAGAAGATTATGCGTATCGACACGGTGTGCATGGGCGTACTGCCAATCAAATCTCAGCACAAGACCACCTTGCGGTACTCGCTTTGACTTCACAATATGCAGATGCTGCAGTCTCAAAGACATGTAATGTTGGAGATAATGTAACTTATGATGAATTCAAAGAGCTATACTCGGATGCATGGAAGGCTGGATGCAAAGGCATAACGACATTTCGTGCAGCTGGAAAGAGATACGGAATTTTGAATGAAGTTCCATCTAAAGAAAAACCTAACGCAGAGGCTTGTTTTATTGACCCAGATACAGGTCAAAAGAGCTGTGAATAATAATTAACTACTTAGCTTGTCCCTATATGGGGCAAGTTTTGTTAGTTGCACTAAAGAGGAATACATATGTTTCCACACGTTTCGAATGAACTAATCGATGAATTGAACAAACGCTTCCCAGATAAAAGCCCAAGTCTTGATGAAAACTATCAAGAACTTATGTGGCGTGGAGGACAACGCTCAATTATCAAATTTTTAAATACAATACATGAAGACCAATTGGCTTCATCATTAGGAGAATAATATCATGTGCTTTGGAGGAGGACCAAAAAATGACCCACCACCACCACCCCCGCCACCAGCTCCACCACCACCAGCCCCACCAGAAGTGAACCCAGTCATGACAAATATGTATGACCCATCTTCACCAGAAAGTGGAACAGCTGAAGAAAAAGGTGCAGTAGCTGATAAGGCTGCAGGTACGTCACAGCTAAAAGTAGACTTAGACCCTACTCTATCAAACGTAGATAAGAACACTGGTCTTCAAATTAACAAGTGAGAATTAAATGAGTATGGGAACAGCAGAAGCTCGTTACCGACAACTCGAACAGACACGACAATCTTACTTAGATAGAGCCAGAGACTGCTCGGAACTAACAATACCATCTCTCATACCACCTGATGTCCACAATGAAACAAGTGATTTATACACACCGTTTCAAGGCATAGGTGCGAGGGGTGTAAATAACTTAGCATCCAAATTGTCACTGGCTCTCATGCCACCCAATTCACCATTTTTTAGATTCATGGTCGAGCCTTATACCCTTAAAGATATAGCTCAAGATGATGCAGCTCGTACACAAATAGAGCAACAGCTAGGTGAATACGAACGGGCGGTCATGTCTGAGATTGAAACATCTGGCGATAGAGTTGCGGTGCATGAGGCACTTAAACACTTAATCATTGGCGGTAACGTATTGTTACAAGTTGGTGCTGAAAAAACACGAGTAGTACATTTAGATAGTTATGTTGTATCTCGCTCACCAAATGGTGATGTCTTAGAAATTGTTACTGTAGAGCATGTCTCACCTAACGCATTAGACAAAGCGACTGCTGCTAATATCTCTGGTAAACTCGAAGGTGATGAAAAAACCGTTGAGATTTATACTCACGTCACACGAAAAAATGAATTCTTTACCGTCTATCAAGAATGCAAAGGCTCAGTCGTTTCTGGGTCTAAGGGTAAATATAAGAAGGAAAACGTACCTTTCTTACCTTTACGCTTCTCACGCATTGATGGTGAAGATTATGGTCGAGGGTTTGTTGAAGAACTTCTAGGAGACTTACGGTCTCTTGAAGGATTATCACAAGCTATTGTTGAGGGCGCAGCCGCAGCTGCAAAAGTTCTTTTCATGGTAAACCCCAACGGCACAACACGTATGCGAACAATCGCACAAGCTGAAAATACAGCTATCATTGAGGGTAATAGTAATGATGTATCTGTATTGCAGATGGAAAAATTTAACGATTTCCGTGTGGCCTACCAGGCTATGGGCGGTATTGAGGAACGTCTTTCCCAACAATTCATGCTTCAGTCATCTGTTCAGCGTAATGGTGAACGGGTAACAGCAGAAGAAATTAGGTATCTTGCAGGTGAACTTGAAGATACCTTGTCTGGGATATATTCAATTCTATCTCAAGAGTTTCAGTTACCATACGTGAACCGTAAGATTGATGTCTTAACCAAAGCTAAGAAATTACCAAAATTACCAGACAGTGTTGTAAAACCTACAATCGTTACTGGTATGGAAGCACTTGGAAGAGGGCATGACTTGCGTAAACTCGATATGTTTATTCAAGGTATGTCACAAGCGTTAGGGCCAGAAGTATTACAGCAATATGTAAACCTACAAGATTACATCAAAAGAAGAGCCACAGCTCTCGGTATCGAGACTGATGGTTTAATTAAATCACAAGAACAAATCGCTCAAGAACAACAGCAAGCGCAGATGCAAGCTATGGCTATGCAAGCTGGGCCTTCAGCCGTTCAAGAGGGCGTAAAAGCATTAGGAAATTCTTATGTCGAAAACCAAAGACAAGGCGAAGGATGAACCATCCGTAGAGCCTGACAAAAAGCCACTGGCTGCACCTTCCATACTCAAAGGAAATCCCTTCCCAACTAAAAGGGAAGATTTCTAAATGGCAGAGAGCATCACAATAACAGAAGAAGATACTGGCCCAACTGC
>Ga0213868_10005185_pt1 | contig 11766 bp, 4 predicted proteins | sample PICome_9_FD_160087 | JGI IMG/M metagenome (GOLD analysis project Ga0213868, IMG submission 160087) | Coastal seawater microbial communities near Pivers Island, North Carolina, United States - PICO127 | ecosystem: Environmental > Aquatic > Marine > Coastal | place: USA: North Carolina | collected...
CTACTCTATCGTCCACTCTTTCATTGGTAAAATATAGATTTGTCGAACCTTCAGATAAATCATCTGTTGTTCTGGTATTGAGGAAAGTATTTACACTTCCTTCAATGATATCATCTGTATCAAACTCAGAAAAATCTATTGCAATATTTAAAAGATTACCGGCGTCATCATACGATTTTGTGATACCAACACCATCAGTAATCAGACTTGCAACTCTATCATCAACTCTTTCATTGGTATGATATAGATTTGTACCTTCAGCCAAGTCCGAAGTTGTCTTGTTAGAAAGATCGAGACTCGATCCGACTTGAAGAGCAATTCTTGCATCTGTTCTTGCATTTGTATAATATAGATTTGTACCTTCGGATAAATCAGTTGTAGTTTTTGATCCAAATAATGCATCAACATTACTCTGAACATTTGTAATACTTGTATTGATTGTGGTTATGAAATTTGCATCATCGCCTATGGCCGCTGCAAGTTCATTTAAAGTATCTAATACGCCAGGAGCTCCATCAAGGATATTAGAAACTGCATTATCTACATATGATTGTGTAACATAACTATTAGTGTTTAAATATGATGTAACTCTAGCGTCTGTGTAATATAGGTTTGTAGAACCTTCTGTAATATCATCTGTGGTAGGTTTGTTGAGTAGGTCGGTGTAACTACCACTAACTGCAACAGCGTGCAACCCCAGACTGCTTATCGCGCCTGCGGCTGTGGTCGCACCTGTACCACCGTGTACGAGTCCTAGTGTTTCGCCGGACAGGAATTCACTTAATCCTGTTGTATCGCCGCCTGCATCAACTATGACTCGAATTGGAGTTACGTCAGCCATCAAAAACCTCTTTTAATACTATTTAGGAGTCTGATAATGCTAATTTTTGTTATCAGACTCCTCCATAATTTACTAACTGACTAAAATTAATTGTCTAACAATCTAATATCGGCAGTTGTTTCCATGACAGAATCACCTTCTTCATTCATAGCAACCAAAAGAAGGATTCTCATACCACTGCCATATTCTCCTGTGCTCATCATGCCTCTATACAATCTCCTATAATCTCCGGATGATCCAGTACCACCCGCCGCGGCGTCACTCATTCTATCACTAGAAATAAGAGTATCTTGTCCTACAGCGCCTGCTGCACAGAATCCGATCAAGTCCAATTCTTTACCAGTATATAAGAATCTTTGAGAACCTAATCTATTAGGAAATTGAATTACAAGTTTTCCTCTATCATTGAGAGATAATTGTTCGAGTGGATTAATAATTGATGTAGAGTCTCTTTCATTAAGTCCAGCAAAAACATGTCTATCCCAAGGTTTTAAAACATCTTTTTCTCTAACAACAAATCTTCTAAATCTGCCTTGAGTTGATAAATCCATCGCATCGAGTTCGGACGATTGTACCTCATCAATAATAAAATCGCTAATTCGATTTCCAGTAGCATCATAAATGCCCTGATTCATAATAGAATTTACTCGTTTTGCGTCATCGCTTGTAAAGTAAGCCTCTAAATCAGAATACAACAACGATGGTTCCGAAGTTTGGTAAACACAATGAATTGGTTGGTGATCACTTCCATCAATACCAGAATCAACATATCCTGCCCTAAATTGTGGAGCTGAAGATGTTCCTGTTCCAATTTCAGCAGAAGAATGTACATGCCTTTGGACAACAAAAAACGCATTATCATCAGATTGATTTGTAGAAGCTTGATCTTTTAAGTAAAATGCAATTCCATGATCAGCAATTGTCATATGATACGACATAGGATATGCAGGAGCTATAGTAGGATGGGACTTGCCCGTTCTTCTATAGAATCCTTTTTGTAATCTAAGTCTGCCATCATTGAAGGGCGTATCATGTACTAATTCTGTAGATGATCCTCTCAAATATTTTTCTTCAAATCTATATTCATTGTTTTCTAAAATACCCATATCAAAGTCCACTGGGGCTGCTGGTGGATTGCTCGGTGGACCTATATGTGCAAGAGCAGTTCCGGCAGTTGCGTTGAAATACTTTGGAGTGCCGCCCCTGGCGAATGGATTTACCATTCCAGTAAGTTTCGTCCATGAAGAATCGAAATGTCTTACACCAATCATACCGGCATAACTATTAAATCCTGATATTACAGCAAGGTCTAAATTTTCTCTATTAACAAATGGGTTTATTTTATGAATTGCAGTCTGCAAATATCCATTATATTGCGGCCGCAATCCGCCAAGATGGCCGGGTTCGCGTAGTATTGCCGGTTTTATGCCATCACGACCTTCGGGTTGCACTAATTCTCCGTCCGATTTCAATTGAAATTCAGTTGCAACGTGAACTTGCAAATACTCGAACACACTAGAAGCATCATCATCAGCTTTAACCTGTAAAACAGCATCGTTAATAAATGGAGAAGCTTCATTTATTTCTTTTCCGCGAGTTACATTTAACCTTATGCGCCATGGTTGATCTCCTTCAGTATCGCCTACAACGCCTGTGGGATGTCCAGATAAAGCATGTTTTCTGTCAGTTTCTAATACGATAGGACCCATAGAATAATCTGTTACATATTCAAATGCATCTATTTTAACTTCGTGTTCATATCTTTCAAAATTTACATAACTTTCCGCCCCGTTTGAAGAACCGCCAAATTGTACATTTGGGTGAGACTTTGAAACTAATGGATCAAAACTCAATTCTGGACCCAAATTATTTCTACTAGTTTCTGTTAAGATATTATCAGCGTATGAAACAAAATAACTGGTTTTGACCGTACCTTTCTGACCCATAAACACTTGATAATTTCCATTTACAGGATTGGCATAAGTTCCCAAATCTCTGGCAAGTGGAAATGATAATCTTACAGATTCGACAGACATTCCTAGTCCCACTTGTATAACATCCAAGTCGCCAAGTCCGGAAGTTCCATAGTCAAATGGATCACCAATTGTGATTGTTCCGACCGCTGGATAACTAGCTGCAGCTGCAGTAGCACTAGCATTTGGTCCAGTTTGCGGATTAAAACTAGAACCACTATAAAGAGTAGCACTAGTGTAAACATCTGCTCCTGCAATGGTTTTCATCAAAAATTGAACTTGATCACCATTTGCATCAACACCACCAGCAATAGCTGTACCTTGTACTCCAAAAATTGCCGAAGTTGGTAAATCGGCCACTTGAAAACCGTTAGGCGCATGTTCGTTTGATTTTGATTGACCAATAGTCCCGCCTAAAGTACTAGACGATGCGAGTAATCCATGAGATTTTCCAACTTCGGCCTTTTTCATATATGCAGATGATGTGGGTTTATATCTAACCATTACAGCGTTAGATTGTGCTACAACTTCCAAATAATTATTTGCATATGCATTTGCCCTTATAGTATTGGCTATTGCAGTAGAAAGTTGAGCTGAATTAAGAGCCTTTGGAGTTTTAAAGTAAAAAGTTTCTGAATGTGTAGTAGGACTGGCAATATTAGCAATCCCACCGTTAGGCAATTCATCAATCAATCCCGTTAGTGTAAATTCAAATTCATCATCATTATTTGCCCCATCAAAACCCCTGATTTGAATTTGATGTACATATCCATTGATATATGTATTTGTATTCGCTTGATCAGCACCACCCAAACCATCGTTCATAGTTGAATTTTGTTGGAGATTAAAATCCTGCACAATAAATGATTGCATTTCATTATCAAAAGATGATGTTTCTCTTTCTTTTCTAACTACACTACATGTTAGATTGTGTCCAATCTTTTTAGATTCGAAAAGAATTACACCATTTCTGGCCGGTGAAAGACTTCCGCCGTTTTCGACACTATAAAAACCAGAAACAGGATCACAAAGTTCGCTTACTAATAATTTTTCATATACTGCCTCAGTCAATCCTTGCAATGTATCGTCAACTACTTCAACCTCTATTGTATATGGTGTTGCCCCAGTTCCGAATGCAGTATGTTCAAACACAAATTTATAAGTATCTCCGGTCTGAAATGTATTATGCAAAAAGTCTTGATCAAAACCTATCAGTAATTCGCCAAGAAACTTTTTAGGTTCGACAGTACCGGCCGGGAAAAAATTCTCATCTTGAAAGTTTGTTATCCAGAAAGAATGTAAATTTGGTCCTTGGTCTTGAGAGGACTCTTTATACATTCTTATTTTTGCTTTAGTATTTATTCCAGTAGATATCTCTGGCATCATAACAACGCCGCGGTTATTATTTGTCACTAAAGATTTTACTTTATTATATTCATTTAGATATATGGCCCGAGAAATTTCGGGCAACCCAACATATCCTTTTTGCGAGCTGGCCAGAGGCACGGCCGGTGGTAATTTTTTATAAAATCCACCATCGGTAAGATTATCGGGCCTGATCGGAGATGACGAATCGCCTCGGACGATATTGGTGTTGGATGTAGTGTTTTGAAGTGCAGTTGGCATCGGGCCAGGAAATGCAGTTGCAATATCTTGCCAAGCAGACCCTATTTCAACGCCAGGATAGTTAGTGGTGCCGGGCACAATACCAGTTGTCATATCTGAAACCAATGCAGCTGCATCGCGATGAATTTTTCTACTACCTCTCATATTTGGGTGTGGATTTAAGTAAGAAAATAATTCAGAGTTTGGGCCCAGAGTTTGTGGCGTACTACCTCCCGAGCTGGGAATATCTTCGGATATTTTATCATGCCAATCCAAATCTTCATATATATCATCGATAAATTTTCTTCTATCACCTACGTTTGGATCAACAACGCCGCTAACTATTTTTGGATTTGCATCTAAATGAAACGTAGTAAATGTCGCTCCCGATCCGCCGACAAGATTGATACCAATAGCTCCTGTCTTTTCAGAACCAATACTGGAATCATAATAAAAACAAATAAATTCATCGATAAAGTTTGTAAGTTCATCATCATTTATTGTTATTTTAGTAACACTAGGACCTACATCTACAAATCCATTTGCCAACATGTCTTCGGCCATATTTTGAATTAGAGGTTTGAAAGTTTCTCGCTTTCTGTTTCTAAAATAATCATCCATATGAATGATTTCATTCTTATTTATTGAAATAGCCATTTATGTGCTCCTATATTTTTTAAATCTGCGTGTTATGTTTTTATTATTTATAAAAAAAAATCATACACCATTGACTATGAGGTCTATATTATCTTGAGTACCATCTGCCATAAAAAAATCTACCTCGCCACTGATAACTTCATTTCCAGTGAAAGTAGTTGTAAGAGGAATATCATCTCTTGTTCCGTTGCCTTTAGTAAATCTTATAAATCCACCACTACCAAGATTATCAGTTGGTACAAATTTTCCAGTTCCAGTATCGTATGCTATACTTACCTTGCCTGCAGCGCTGACTTGCGCGGTTGTGTGTCCAGAATACTCAAAATTTTGCAAATTACTTTCTATGGTATTTTGGTCAGTTATTATAGTGGTTTCTACACCTATCGCTCTAGTTCTTTCAGAAAATATTGCAGAATCCAAGAGTCCTTCTGATTGTCTTAATGATGTAGATGTGGATAGATAATTAGATGTTGCATCGGTAGTATAAGTTCCATCTAAATTAAGTCCCGCTCCAAGTTGTGTGGCGTCTATTTCCGATTGAGTGCTAGACAAATCAACACTTACTGTTGTCACATTTGTAGCAGAATCATATACTGTTGTTATCGCGCCACCAAATTCTAGTGCGCCTGTAAAGGTAGAATTTACTGATATTGGTGTAGCTACTGCTACCCACGAAGTTCCTGTTGAATAATAAAGAGTTCCGTCATGTTGAGCCAATTTACCAACAGAAAAATCCGTTCCTGTTAATTCTGCCAAAGTACTGTAAGTATCAAATTTAATAAGATCAAAATTTTCTCTTACCTGTTGTTTTATTACTACTTCTCTTTCTGCATTTGTTGCAGTTGATGGAAGGCCACCAGTACCGCCGGCACCTGTACCACCATCTAAAATAGAAACAAAATCAGATTCTAAAAACTCTCCTAAAACAACATTGCCGGTTGGTTGCAACAACGCCTTGAGTGGAAATGCTATCGACATTTAAAAATTCTCCTATATTGTATTTATAAAGAATACTAACCAGTAGCATAACCATGTTTTTTCAAAGTAGATATTGCCCAAGGAAATTTTGGAATACTTGTTCTACTACCATTTGACCCCCATGCTCGTTTTCCTCCAATATCAATGTGAGTGAAAGTATTATATAATCCCACACCCTTTATTCCTTTTTTGACGCATATATCAATAAATCTTGCCCTGTCTGTTTTACTATAACTAGACATTATAATGTCAGTGGCCTTACCCTGTTGGTGCATACTTCCTTTAGCACCACCAACCTTTTTGTTGTACTCTGGACTGCGATAGGCACTTGTTATATCGAGTGTCCGCCCCCATTCTTTAGCAACTTCAATAAGAATATTTTTCAGTGCTGGTTCAATTCTAGAATCTGTATGGGATAAGAAATTTAATGTCGGATCATCAACTCTTTCGAATGGAACAGAATTATCTTCTGTTGGAGCATCTTGGGGTCCTGACACATTATTTACAGGACTTGTATTATTTGATAAGTATCCACCATCGCCATTAGATATTCCACCATCACCATATTCAAAAGTTTCACTATTTTTCGGTGCGGTATTTATTCCCTCCTTCATATAATCTTCATGTTCTTTTGAAATATTTACAGGAACATCAGACAAAGGAATGGCCGGTGGTGAACTATCTCCAGCAAAAACATTTCCACTTCCCTGTCGAACCATAGACCCACATGCCACTGGATCATTTATTCTTCCAACAGCTTTTCCATTTGCAAAAACTGTTGCAGATCCGGCAGCAAGAACTGAACCATGAGGCGCATATATTTTTGGAGGACATATATGAACATGCCATCCATCCCCCTTTCTATGGACTCCTTTACTATTTGCAAATACATCTGTACTTGCTGATCTATTCGGTCTTGGCGGGTGACAACCATGACCCGTACATTTATCTCCTAATCTAGTTACAGCTGGCATAAACTGGATATCCTCTTATTACTTGTACGGTGTCTATATTATTATAGAAAGTTTGTTCGTCTACATTGACAGAACAGTTTAATTTATATACCTGTTCGCCATTTTCTGTTTGAGAAATGGTGTCAAATCTTTCGCCTCTATCCCTAGAATCTGATATTGGAAATAGAGCAGATAGATACTCTCCGGTCAATGTATTTATAATGTTTGTATCCCTTTCCCACTCATTAGATTTTAAGTTTTTGAATATAATGGTATCTAAAAATTCTTTATATTCAGTTTTTTGGTCTGGTGTAGTAAAATCTCTAGAATCTATAATAAAGTCTCTTTCTGAAATAAAATCATCTATACTCAATACCCCTATATCATAATTTTTTATATGTTCTATCAAAACCAAATCCAATTCTGTATTATTTGTGTTTGGACTCCAAACAGCTCTGTTGTTTTCTCTTTGAGAGCTTACCCATTCGGTTCTACTATTAAATTGATTATCCACAATAGAATCGTCTGTAAATAACCTAAGGTCTCTATCAAATGACCAATTATTACGAATTTTAAATATAACTTTTATAAATTTCGATACCGCTCCAGATCCGTTTAGAACAAAATCATCTACTACAAATGAATCATCTTCCTCATTGACTACATAATTAAAATTAATTTGTTTGCCGGCCGGTGTTTTTGATATGAAACCATATCCTGTGGGATTTGTTATGAGATTTTCTGCAATAGTATTTGTCAAATCTTCTATTTTTTTCTCCAAGTTTGATTTTCTAATTCCAGTTGAAAATGATAATTCTTCTTGAGCTCTTGTTTTTTCTGCTTGTAAAGTTGATTCTCCGCTCACAAATGTTTCAGTAAAAGTTTCTTCGAGAGTTGTTACCTCTATTTCGCCTCTTATATTTTCCACTTCATATCGATGGATAACTTCATATGATAGAGATCCCGTTGCTCTATCACTTACTTTATCGAACTCTGAAATTTTTCTCACAATTTCAAATCGACTCTCTACATCCCCTATTGTTTGTGTCATTACATCACCAGTAGTCAATTCTACTCCATCATATACAAGGTCAATAGTACCTTTTGTTATACTTCTTCCTGTAATATTAACTTCCCATTGTCTCGGCGTGATAAGATCAAAATCGGCATAATCAAAATCTAGTGTGTCGAGTAACGGAACAAAATTCCCCGCATCATCAGTAATGCCTTGAGTTTTCATCCAAGGTTGCCATTGATATTGTCTTAAAAATTTATCTGTATCTGTGAATTGTCCTATAATTCGGCTATCTTCTAATTCTAAACATTCTGGAATTCTGCCGTTATTTGGGTCATCATCTATTGTATAAACCCAATTGAAAGTTTCATCTTCTATATCATCTGGCGCATTTGGATTATAAGTTGTGTGAGTTTCTAAATCATAATCAATAGAAGTATATTCATATCTTTCTATGATATGGGTTTCTCTATATTCGTTATCTCTATGTCTACCAGCACGGCCGGCCATCCCAAAACTATTTTCAATCAATTCTTCCATAGAAAATGTTTTAAAATTGCTTGCTATATCTTGTCTCTTATCTATCGTTAATAAATCATGACCAAATGCGTTAGACCCACCAGAAAGTCCGGGCCTTTTTGTGGTTATAGGTTCATAAAAAGTCTCTCCAAATTTCTTATAATCAAACTGAGCTGATGAAACGGATTCAAAAATATTCATATTAAATTCATAAACCTGAGAATCATCTCTATATTTCGGTCTATACAATTCTTCGATCATTAAATGTTTGAATTTGTTTTTTGGACCACTTGACATATTGACTGTGCTGTGAAAATAATCTTGCTCTATCAAGAATTTTGTCACAGGAGTTTCGACAAATGGTTTAAATCCATAATTAGGAATATTTAAATTTACAAAAAACACTTTGTGTACAAAGGGCGTATCTAAGACAGGGGTATAGAATATATTATTAGGTACGTCTAAAAAATCTGAATATTCAAAAAAGACAGTTTTTGAAAAGTCAAATTCAAATATCCTAACAGACTCTTTCCACGCAGCATCCGAAAGACTTCTTTTTTTCGTAATTTCTAAAAATTGATTATTTTTATTGAACGCATCCTTGAAACTGTTTAGACTGAGAGCGTTAGAGCTTGGGTGAAGTACAGGCGGACCGAATTTGAAATGTCTGATATTATTAGTGGAGTCTGATGGCCTCATTATCATCAATCCACTTTCATATTCGACAATATCATGTGTTTTTGATTGATAATTGATAGAATTAAATATATCATAGTTAGAAATTATTGGTCGGCTTTCAATAATAGTGTCATTTCTTTCAAATTGATATGTTATACCATGAAGTGAAAACTCGGCGCTTGATGATGTTTTTAAATTATCCGACTGATAGATTCCATTCCAATCATTTATAGAAATGTCCATATCCTCGACAAAAAATGGATTGAAATCTAAAGCAGAAGAAGTAGATGTGTGTAAGAAAGATTTTCTTTTCCAACTACCTATAGTTCCTTTTTCTCTAAATTGATCGGTTTTATGCAACAAAATTTTAGAAATAGACAATTCTTCATAAGGTAATAATAATTTCGTTGATGTATTATCGGAAGATTTATATTCTGCAAAGGTTCCAGAAAACAGATTGAAAGATTCTTTTGCAATTTGTGTGTTGATTGATGTAAATTTCTCTGAAAAATATTCATCTATAAAATAATTATTTGCTTTGGGATTTGCAAAAAATTCTTTTTGATCAGTAGATTCGATTCCCATACCGCCGACAGCAACATCGCCATTTATTACCTGACTATCTGTAAATCCGTCAATCGTTGTTTCAAAATGAACATCGTGCCATTGACATAATGGTTGCCCCCACGAAGTAAAACCTATTTTAGATCTTTTGAATCTTTCATTTTCTCCTGTAAGCGGTATTATAATTTCTGTATTTAAATCTATAACATCTGTACCTATTGGGCTAGTGTATAATTTTACCTCTGTTGAATTTTTTTCAACTCTTATTTTTGTCATAGTGGGTTGGTTGTTTATTACCCAACTATTAGTTGCAAACGACACAGTAGAACTACCGTCCCAAACTTCAGATGATAAACTATAAGGAAATTCTTCACCAGAAAAACTAATAGACTGACCTGCATTGGCCACCGCAAACCAAGTTTTTGATTGTAATGGACCACCCTGACTTCTATAAGCACTTAAAGTGTATTCATATCCATTTTCATAAACAAAACCTATCACAACCCCAATCGCATCGCCTTGAGCAGAAGTAGATTTTACCACAGTTTCAAATATATAATTTTCATGTTCTTCACCAGATACACGTCCCATCATTTTCTGGCCAGGATCTGCATTGAATTCCATAGATACATTATTTGTATTTACAACCCAATTCGTAGGTTCTAAATCTCTATATGAAAATGTATTATCGTGTTCAAAATTATACCAAGTATTATTGATTAAAGTTTGATCCCATGGCGCATATAAGGCCGGAAATGGATTTTTTGGAAAAGAAGGAAATCTTACAAACTCGAACCACAATAAACAACTTCCATCAGGTATGTCTAGGGTTCTTAAATTTATACTAACAGGTTTCCATTCGTTTGCCGTAGGGGATTCGAATTGATATTCCGCAACCTTAGTAGAAGATCTTTTACTATGAAATTTCTTTAGATCTCCTATAGCACGATCAAAAGTATCTGTACTTCTATATACATTAACAGTCAATATATTATTGGTCGCATCAGTATAAACGCCATTTGCGCCTAATGAAAAATGCAACATGTCATTTTTGTAAAAATCAGATTGAGAATCAAAAGATGAATGTTCTAATGGAACAGTCGCTGTTGTCCTATCAGTATTGGATAATAAAATAAATTTTGTAAAAGGACTATTTTTATCTCTATTTATTTTTGCAGTAAATTCGGGAGAATTTAGTTGATCGAAGTGTGATGAATAATTTTCTATAGGAGGGTATCGGTTTCCCATATAAACATAAAAGGCCTGAACTTGGGAGTCAATATTTCCGCGCCAACCATTTGGATAATTATGATTTATAGTAGTGTTATCTAATTCTAAATTATTATAATATAATGTCGATGCAATAGAATAAAAAGAAATACCTTCTTTAAATTCTTCAAAAAAATGGGGCGTAAAATTTTTGTTTGGACTATAATAATAATTTGTGTAAGTAATCTCTACTTTGCTCACACGATTATAGATAATATTGCTGACATTTCTTGAAACTGTTTGTGTTATTGGGCCTGATCGACCTTGAAATGATATTGACATAATAAGTTACCCCAATTCCCTATTGTTTCCATTTCTATCCACAAATGGTCCAATTCCAATACCACTTATAGGATTTCTAATGGCCACAAGAGTATATAGTAAATCATCTTTATTTCTCATTATTATAAGCCCTTGTTCGCTTGAAAGATCGCTAGAACCAACTTCTGTGTCTGGTGATATCTCGTCAAATCTATCAGATGGATTTGTTGATGGCACACTTTCGTCCGATAAAGTATCTGATGGTCTGTCAACTTCGCCGGAAGCTTCTGGCGTATCGTCCGTGGGTGCGTCTACTGTCCCTGCTACAGTTGGCGTATCGTCCGTGGGTGCGTCTACTGTCCCTGCTACAGTTGGCGTATCGTCCGTGGGTGCGTCTACTGTCCCTGCTACAGTTGGCGTATCGTCAGTTGGCGGATCGAGTGTTCCTGCTAC
>Ga0213868_10005186_pt1 | contig 11766 bp, 9 predicted proteins | sample PICome_9_FD_160087 | JGI IMG/M metagenome (GOLD analysis project Ga0213868, IMG submission 160087) | Coastal seawater microbial communities near Pivers Island, North Carolina, United States - PICO127 | ecosystem: Environmental > Aquatic > Marine > Coastal | place: USA: North Carolina | collected...
AACCGCATATGGCGCGATCAATCGCCCAGGCGTTGACCTTGCCCCACAGCGGCCTAACGCCGCCTTCGGCCAATCTCCTTATCTCAATAGCCCGAACGATCTGGACGAAGTGCGCCATGAGTTACTGACGAGTGGCTACAACCGTGAAGGTTTTGATCAGAGAGGTGCTTCCATGACAATTACGTGGGACGCCCGAGAAGACCTAACCGTCAAATACGTTCATGGCTATAGTGACTTCGCTTACACCTTCGACTACGACTACGACGACTCTGACAGCCAGATTCTTGATTACGGCGTAGACGTCCTGGAAGACATTTACAGCTATTCCCACGAACTCCAGTTTCTGTGGGACGTCAATGACAATTTTTTCCTCACTACAGGCTTGTATTACTTCAAAAGCTCGCGGAACCAAGATTATGGACTGCACGACCGTGCTTCTCAGGGACGTATCCAAAACGCAGCGACCTACAACCCTAACCTCGCCGCTTTGCTGGGGTTTGCAGGCGTAGTCTCTGAGCCACTGAACATGCAGAGTGCGCCAATGAACAGGTTGGTTTTGGGTACTTGGCAGGGTGACACCTTTGGCGACGATTATGCCTACCACCATGACAACACCAACAAGACCGAGCAAACGGCCATCTACTCGCAAGGCGAATATCGCTTCAACGATGAATGGGCATTGACGGTTGGTTTACGCTGGGCCGAAGACGAAAAAGCGGTTAGCGAAAACCGTGGCGGCCTCTACGAAGCGAACGATGTTTGGTGGGACCTTTTTGACGGACCACTTTTTGGAGGAGCAGGGCTCGCGCTGCGAGATCCAAATATAATTGGCCCAGCGCTGGGATTACCAGCCGCGGCCTTTGCTGGATTTACAGATCTTGCGTGGACGAACTTTTACCTCGGCGCGGGCTTACCAACTGGTAATCCAAATCAACCTCTAGCACCGACTTGCGCGCTTGACGCTCAAAACTGTGCTAATCCACTGCGTTTGGCTGGTATTCCGCTGGCTTTCGTCTCCTTAGCCGAAGACGAACAGACTTGGAGTGAAACCAACTGGCGAGTCAATCTTGATTGGACACCAAACGAAGACACGCTGGTTTACGGCTATGTCACAACCGGTTACCGCTCAGGCGGCTACGGCCTCGGCATTCTCGATGCGCGAGCCGGCGGCCCTGGCGGCACTCCGGTGGGTATTTTGTCGTATGACAAAGAAACGGTTACCGCCTACGAGCTAGGCTACAAAGGCACGTTGCTTGAAGACACGGTTCAGGTGTTCGCTGCAATCTATACCTATCAGTATGACGACTACCAAGATCAGGTAGACGTCTATGACTCCGTTCAAGGGACATCTAGAGATATTCCAGTTAACACTGGAGAAACGTCCAACTCTGGTTTCGAGGTGGAAGGCACCTGGCTAGCCACCGACAGTCTGACGGTCAACGCTAACTACAGTTACACTAAAACGGAGTACAAGGACGACGTGCAGCTGCTCGAAGACGAAAATCATCTAGCACCTGAGCCTTTGTTCGGTAGCACTAGCTTTAACATCAACGGCAACTCGCTAAAGGGCATCCCCGATCATAAGTTCACAGCGTGGGCTTCTTATGAATGGATACTACCCAGTGAATCAACCGTTACATTAAACGGGGCGTATTCTTACACAGGTGAATACAACAACGACTCCATCGAGCGAGATTATGACAAGATGCCCGAGCGTCACCGTGTCGATATGAGTTTGATCTGGCGCTCGGCGGACATGAAAAGCCGCGTACGGTTGTTCCTTGATAACCTAACAGACGAAACCAACTTCCGTGAATTGGGCCAAGCAAACCACGAGAGCAACTTCCGCTTGCAGGGAACCCTGCTCGGCGAAAGAACGTTTGGTATCGACATTCAGCGCGAATTCGGTGGCTAACCTAGCCGCAGAGCGAAAAACCCCGCTGAGGCGGGGTTTTTTATGCGTGTCTCATCACGCAGATGCATCGTTTGCGCTGTATCAGTCAGGCAGCAGTTCGTCGTCTTTTTGCAAGGCACCATTGGCCATCAATGCGTCCACAGCGACCTCGTCATAACCTAGCCATTCTCCAAGCACCTGCGAATTGTGTTCTCCCCGATGTGGCGCTGGACCTCGCACACCGCTCGTCGCTGCCGAAAATCGATACGGCGATTGGGTCAGCGGCCGAGTACCACCCGCGCGGTCATCCATTTGCACAATCGCGCCCCGCGACACCAACGTCGGCTGCTCTACTACATCGGCTGGCGCACGGACTTTACCCCAAGCCAGATTCATCCTGTGCAGGGCTTGCTCTACCTGCTCCCATGTCTGGAGAGCCAACATGTACTCTCCGACAATGGCACGGCGTGTGCTGATTTTTTCTGCTAGCGGAGTGTCTTTGTTGGTCGGGTCATTCACGCCCATCAGCTTCGTCAGCTGCATCCACAGAAAGCGAAAATCCGCCGACAAAAGAATCGGGCCAGCACCGGTTGGCCAAACATCGTTTGGCAGCGCGGCGGTGTCCTCTGCATCTTCCATGGCGTAATGCACCTGATCGTCGGTAGCGAACGTGGCGTCGATCATGGCGATATCGATGTGCTGGCCCTTTCCCGTGCGCTGACGCATGATCACCGCGGAAAGCAGACCCACCAAACCGTGCAAACTGGCATTGGTATCCGCTACGGAGAGCGGTAGATCCGTTAACGCGATACCCCCCCGATTCGCCTGCCGCTGCATCAAACCCGCTTCCGCGTGAATGATGGGGGCATAGGCGGGTCGATGAGACTCCGGTCCGCCTTGGCCAAAGCCCGAGATCGACAGCATGATCAAACCTGGATTAACCGCCTGCAGCGTCTCGTAACCCAAACCCAAACGGGGCATCACATCCGGCCGATAGTTTTCGATGAGAATGTCTGCTTCTGCCACCAGGGACTTCACCAAATCCACGGCTCCTGGGGCCCGCAGATCCATGGAAATGTTGCGCTTGCCGGCGTTCTGTTGATGGTAATAACCGGGCAGGCCAGCAATCTTGCGACCCCAAAGGCGGGTGACATCACCGTCTGGCGGCTCGACCTTCACCACGTCGGCACCTAGGTCACTCAGCATCCGACCGGCAAACGGACCCGCCAGCACTCTGGAAAAATCCAGAACTTTCAAGCCATGCAGTGGATAGTGCGCATCGGATTTTTCTGTGGTCATGTTCCCCATTCCTCAAACTACTCCAAGCCCTTATGCTCTCACGACATGACTCACAATAGGGAATGACCGTGGCAAAAAGTGCAACGCCCAAAGAGGCCAAATTTCCAAGCGAACCAGCGCTAATCGCCGACCCGGAAAGCCACGGAAAATCCTTGGACGAGCTAGGCTGGGCGCATGGCAACCCATCTGGGGTAAACGAAACACGAGACTACTTAGCCGCGAACAATGGTATTCGCGGACTGGAACGACTGCAGCCAACCGATATTGAAGACGCCGTGCGTATCTTTTACCGGGATGGCTTCGTGGTGGTAGAGAACGTGCTGAATGAGGAGCAGCTGAAACGCCTCAACGAGGCATCGGAGCGGGTGATTCGAGACATTTTAGCCAAGGACAAGAACCGGCAAGGCAATCGCGGCACCCACCGATACTCTTTTGGCTCCGCCAGCATCACCGGCCAGCTGCTTCACGAACCCGCGTGGGCCATGCTGGTAGACCTCCCCACCTTAACGCCCATCATCACCGCCTTGTTTGGCAGCCGCGATTACATCCTGCGGGGCGCTGGCGGTGACTTTTGCTTGCCCGGTGCCGACACCTATCAACCCCTACATTCGGACATGAACGACCGCATAGAATTTGCGGGTCAAACCTTTGGCTCCTTTCATGACCCCAGAGGGCGGCTCAATTACCGTGACCTACCCTGCCCCTATGTATGCTGCAACTTTCTGGCCTGCGACTTCACCGCGATTAATGGCCCCACCCGGCAAATTCCGGGCACACAACACAGTCAGCAGAAAATCCCAAAACTGAGGGAAGAGCCCGAGTGGATGAAGCTTAGTACGGTCTGCCCAGCGCCGGCGGGCAGCGTGCTGATACGCGACACTCGCGCGTGGCACGGCGGCACGCCTAACTTGTCGGATCAGGTGAGGGCTATGCCCAATGCGGAATTTCATGCGCCGTGGTATCGCGAGCCCATGCGCACCAGTATGCCGAGAGAGATCTACGATACCCTCAGCGAGCACGGCCAATACATTGCTCGCTACGTGGTTGCCGATGCTGGGCTGCCTCTAAAGACTGGCATACGGGATGATTTGGGGACCACACCACCGGTGTTCAGAAAACCAGATTGAGCGACAACAGATAACCGCATCGCTGGCTAATGAATCTCAGCCGCCTCGCCCTGGGCTTGGCGCAGTTTTTCGATATCGAAGTCCGGTTGTTGAGCTGCGGAGATAATGACCGCCTCGCGCCGTGCGAGTTGCTCTGCCGCTGCCTTGATTTGACCCAACAGGCCCGCAGGAATGACCACCGCGCCGTGTTGATCCGCGTGAATGATGTCGCCGTCTTTTACCCGCATTCCTGCCACGTCAACGGGTCTGGCGTAATCCACTACATGCACAAAGGCGTGGGAAGGCAAAACGCTGGCCGCCAGCATTTGAAAGCCCGGTGCGATGTCCGGCACGTCACGCACACCACCGTCGGTGATTACGCCTTGGCAGCCAAAGCCTTTATGAATGTTGGAATTCACTTCACCCCAGAGGCAGCCATAACCGTTGTTGCCGTCCAGATCCTGAATCACGGCAATGCTCGGCTTCGGGCCTCGATCGATGTATTCGTAGTAGCCATCAGACACCGCCCGCGCTTCTTTTCCGGACAGGTCGGACGGGTGCGCCGCACGAATCGTCGCGGTGCGCGCATAGCCCACCATGGGTGGCAGCTCCGGGCGCGTACACACCAGCTGAGATGTGGTGAAGCCGTAGCCGCGCCGTTTGGGCAGCAGCAGTTCCAGCGCATTACACACCGTTGGGGTGTCCACCGTTTGCAATGTCTTGATCAGCGCTTCGTCTAATTCTGTGTTCATATCGTTATCTCGCTGTGCCGTGATGCCAACCGTGTCAAGTTGGGTTATGTCTGTGCTTTCGCTACTCTCTAAGCTAAGCATAGGCGTCATTATTGACGCAGCAAACGGGGTAGAGGAAGGGAGAATTTTACCGTGTCAGATCATCAACCCAACCGCGCAGACGTTCTGCGCACACTGACTTCAGCAGGACAGCCCTACGAGCTGATCGAAACCACCGTGCTAGGCAGAGACTGCCGGTTTTTCAAAAACGCGCCGGCCACTTTGCGCGAGCTATTCGTCGACAGCGCCAGTGACGCAGAGTTCTTGGTATACGAAGACGAGCGCCTCACCTTCGCTGAGACTTTGAACAAATCCGCTCAAATCGCCCAGTTGCTGATACGCGACTATGGGATCGCACCGGGCGATCGTGTGGCCATTTCCATGCGTAATTATCCTGAATGGGTGCTGACGTTTATGGCCATCACCTCAATCGGTGGCATCGCCGTTGCCATGAATTCACTGTGGCGGCCGGATGAAATGGCCTACGGCTTGATCGACAGCGGCGCCAAGGTTTTAATCGCCGACGATGAACGGTTGGTGCGCTTCGCGCAGATCGAGGAACCCCTGTCCATTCGCACCATTGCCATTCGCACCGATGCCTACGCCGACAGCCCAGAACTCAGCGCGTTACTTGCGGCCCAAGCAGAGACCCACGGAGTCTTGGCCATGCCCGAGCAGCGGCCGGAACCTGAGGACGATGCGACCATTTTGTATACCTCTGGGTCCACCGGCCATCCCAAGGGCGTGGTGTCGTGTCATCGAAATATTTTGGCGGCCCTGCTGAGCTGGGAATTGGATCAAACCTGTGGCGCAGCCATGCTGCCGGAGCCACCACCACCGCTTCCTCAGCAAGCGGCAACGCTTCTCGCTGTTCCGCTGTTTCACGCCACCGGTTCCCACGCCGTCTATTTGGCCAGCTACCGCCACCAGCGCAAGTTGGTCGCCATGTATAAGTGGGATGCGGCCATCGCAGCGCAGCTTATCGAGGCGGAAAAAATCAGCTCCTTTATTGCGCCGGCAGCCATGACCGGGGACTTGGTTCAAGAAGCCACCCGCACCCAGCGAGACCTAAGTACCCTAGCATCGGTGGGAGGCGGCGGTGCGCCGCGGGCACCGGAGCAGGTACGCAGTATCGAAAAATCTTTTGCGAACGCCCTGCCCGGCACCGGCTGGGGCATGACTGAAACCAACGCCATTGGCACCAGTATCGGCGGCGTCGACTATCTTGAGCACCCCGAGAGCTCGGGCCGCTGCAGTGCCGTAATGGAGCTGAAAGTCATCGACGAGCAGGGCAACGAGCTGTCTGCCAACGCGCGCGGCGAACTGCTGATTCGCGGCGCTGGAGTGTTTCGAGGCTACTGGAATCGGCCTGATGCAAACGCAGAAACGTTTTTGCCCGGAGGGTGGATGCGCACCGGCGACGTCGCGTATCTCGATGCCGAGGGCTATTTATACATTGTTGATCGGATCAAAGACTTGGTCATTCGTGGCGGCGAAAACATCGGCTGCGGCGAAGTCGAAGCCGCCCTGCTGGAACATCCGTTGATTCAAGAAGCGTCGGTTTACGCCATCCCCGACGAGCGTCTTGGCGAAGAAGTTGGGACCACGCTGTATGTATCTGCCGCCATTGAAGAAGACGAGCTGACCGGCTTTCTGCAAACGCGACTCGCCAAATTCAAGATTCCTCGTCACATTTCTCAGCAGCAACAGCCGCTGCCAAGAACGGCATCAGGAAAGATCCTCAAACGCGATCTACGCGAAGAAGCCTGCCAGCGCCTAGGACTCGCAGGATGATCAGATGTCTTTTATTCGCTGTTTGCGCACTGCTGGTGTCCTGCGGCGACAGGGAGCCTCAAACAATGACCCATAGCCTTGTCAAAGAAACCCAGCACGGCAGCTTGCATGGCGCATGGGCTGATCCTACCCGCGACGTTCAGGTGTTTCGCGGCATTCCCTTTGCTGAACCTCCAGTGGGCGAATTGCGCTGGCGACCGCCGGCCCCGCTGTCATCATGGACTGGTACCAGAAGCGCCGAGACCTTCGCCGACGCCTGCTATCAGGCGTTTAGCGAAGACGCTTTCGTCTGGAGTCGCGGTGAGTTCGAACGCAGCGAGGACTGCCTCTACCTGAACGTCTGGGCCCCGACGGACCAAACAGAGTCCTTGCCTGTCATGGTGTGGTTCCACGGAGGGGCTCATACCGGTGGCTTCGCTCATGTGGCTTTGTTCGACGGCACTGAATTGGCCCGTAAAGGGGTACTGGTCGTCACCGTGAACTATCGACTGGGGCCTTGGGGCTTTCTGGCCCATCCAGCATTGCGCGCCGAATCCGAACACAACAGCAGCGGCAACTACGGCTTGCTTGATAAATTAGCCGCGTTGCAGTGGGTGCAAAGCAACATCGAAGCCTTTGGCGGCGATGCGTCCAACGTGACGATCTTTGGTCAATCTGCGGGCTCCATGAGCGTTTGCGCTCTGATGGTCTCACCACTGAGCAATGGTCTGTTCCATAAGGCTATCGGCCAGTCCGCAGCCTGCTTCAATCGTTATGGCCGAGATCCCAGCGGCGAAGAACGCGGCAGCAAGCTGGCGGCGTATTTGTTACCAAACCAAACGAGCATAAGCGCCGAGGAGCTGCGCGGGATTGATAACGATGCTCTGCTCAACGCAGCGACCGCAAGCGGATGGGATCAAGGCGGGGGTTTGATTTCCGTAGACGGCTGGGTGCTCCCAGAAGCGCCGGCAAAGACATTTGCCTCAGGCAATCAGGCCGCGGTACCGGTGTTGTTAGGCTCTTTGGCCAATGAAGGAGTGGAACTGCTACCCATGAATGCCGGTCTGACCGAAGCGGATTTCGATACCTATTTGAACAAGACATTCGGTAGTCTGGCCCAACCCCTAAAGCAGGCCTATCAAACCGAGCTTTCCCAGAGCCCAGCACTTGCTCTACGCAGCATTAATACTGATCTGTTTATGGCACTACCCATGCGGCGCTGGGCTGGGCACCAAGCGGACATCGGAGCCCCAAGCTATTTGTACTACATGGACTATGTGCCACCGGCGTATCAAATTTACCGTGCCGACCAACCTGACTTGAATCTACCGGCTGGGCCTCGCAGTGCCGGAGCCTATCACTCCGGGGAGTTGGCCTACGTTTTCAATAACGTTGGCAAGGTTGGCAATTTTTGGAACCCGGACGATACCCTGATGGCCGAGCGCATTACCGACTACTGGACTCAATTTGCCAAAACAGGTAACCCGAATGCTACCGACCAACCTCAGTGGGATCCCTATTCAGCGGAGACGCACAACACACTGACCCTGAACCTGGAAGGCCAGCAAATATCTGGCGCACTGCGTGAAAAGGTCGATTTGCTAGACCGGTTCATGAACGAGCAGAACAGCAAAAACTCGCAGTAGGCTGCGGTTCGCACTTCCAACTATTTCGGTGGCCTGTAAACTGGTGTGATGAGTAAAAACACAGAAGACAGCCGCGCCGAGGGTATCAACTTTGAAGCCGCCATGGCCGAGCTGGAAAAACTAGTCGCGCAGATGGAAGAAGGCGATCTGACCTTGGACAATTCACTGAAAGCGTTTGAGCGCGGAGTCATGCTCACGCGGCAGTGCCAACAGGCCCTAAGCCAGGCAGAACTGCGGGTGCAAAAGCTTACTGACGCCAATACGCTGGAAGATCTGACCCAAGAGGATTCATGACCGACCCCTTTGAGCCCGTCAAAGCCTCAATCGCAGTAACCCTCGACAGATTGCTACCCAAACACTCTCCGATCGCTCAACCGATGGTGGACGCCATGCGCCACGCGGTTTTAGGTGGCGGTAAACGCTTGCGTCCGCTGATGACGTGCGCAGCCTGCGAGGCATTCAGCGGCGACTATCGCGTCGCGCTGCCCGCAGCCTGCGGCTTCGAGTTCATCCACGCCTACTCGCTGATTCACGACGACCTACCCGCCATGGACGACGACGAACTGCGTCACGGCCAAGCGGCAACGCATATTGCATTCGGCGAAGCCAATGCCATTTTGGCTGGCGACAGCCTGCATTCGCTCGCGTTTCAGGCACTGGCCGAAGCCCCGGGACTCAGCGCTGCCGCAAAGCTGCGTAGCATTGCACTGTTGTCACAGGCCGCTGGCTGGCCGGGTATGGCGGGAGGCCAATGTTTGGATATTGAAGCCGAAGGAAAGGAGCTCACGTTGGCGGAGCTGGAACAATTGCATGCGGCCAAAACCGGTGCACTGATTCAATCGGCCTTGGTCGTGGGTGGCTACAGTGCCGAAGTCGCCCCCGACGATGCAAGACTGGAACTGCTGAAGCAGTTTGGTGCACATATTGGACTGGCCTTTCAGGTGGTAGACGACATACTCGACGTGACTGAAACTTCCGAGACCTTAGGTAAGCCCGCCGGGTCCGACGAAGCACTCGCTAAGAATACCTTCCCGAAACTCATGGGGCTCGAAGCCGCCCAGATGCGGGCCAACGAGCTACTGGAAGAGTCGCTCGCATTGCTAGAAAAAGCAGGCTTGGCCACCGACATGCTCACTGAACTGGCAAATCGCGCGGTCAAGCGCAGCTACTAATCACGCGTCACGGTAGCGCCAGCGCGGCTAATGCCAGTACTAGCGCCGTCAGCCCGCCGGCCAGCATGTCGTCGGCCATAATGCCCAGACCACTGTGAAGGTTGCGGTCCAGGACACCAATGGGCCCGGGCTTGAAAATGTCCGCGAGCCGGAACAGTAAGAACGCCGCCAAACACCAGCCGAGAGACTGCGGCAGCCAGATCAGTGCCAACCACATACCAGCTACCTCATCCGCCACGATTTGCGGCTCATCTTCGATACCCAGTTGCTCGATAAGTCGATTACACAGCCACCAACTGAGCAAGAAATAGAGGAGGACAATGGCCAGTTGAATGGGCCATGCGAGACCGCTGAGAAAAAACCACCAGAACACCACGGCCCCCGCCGACCCCCAGGTGCCCGGGGCCGGGCGCAAAAGACCCAAGCCTGCGGCGGTCAGCCAAAACACCGTGGGCTGAAACAACATCTGAGGCGTCAGCATGGACGGCTTCGCATTCATGGAAGCATGACCCACCCTAGGTAGGCGAGATGCGCTCGAGCATGCCGGGAAACAGCGGCTCTTCCGGCGGCCGGTGTCCCCAAATACTGGGTTGGCTGAAATGTCCGGCCGGCTCAGCAGCCTGCATATCCATGAGACGTCCACCCGAACCAAATTCGATTTCAAAACCTGAGGGTGTGCGGACGTAGAACGAGGTCATCATGTCGTTCGGGTGTCGGCCCAAGGTCATGGCCATGGGCTCTTTCGCCGCGAGCGCGCGATCGTAGGCAAGGCCCACGGTGTCTACCGAGTCCGTCTCCAGCATCATGTGGTGCATGCCGCGGTGCCCGGGCACCTGAGTAAGGGCGAGGGTATGGTGGCGCGGATTGCAGTGCATAAACCGTATGCGGGCACCGGCTTCCACATCGTCGGAATGTCGAAAGCCCAATACGTTGATGAAAAAATCGCTGACGGCCTGCATATCCGGCACCATCAGTACCAGATGACCCAGACCGTTATCACCGGTAACAAAGTTGACCTCGTGAACTGACTGAAACGGTTTATCCGCCTTTCGTCTTGAAAACGATATCTCGTGACGAAAACCCGCTGGATCACGAAACCACCCCAAGGCGCTGACACCACGTTCATCCGCAACCTGTGCCTCTGCGGTGTGAAGATCAACGCCGTTATCGCCCAAGGCCAAGCACACGGCATCGAAGCCCAGTTGGTCGCCGACATCCCAGCCGATGTATTCCAGCGCATTGGTTGCGCCGGCATGGACGGCAATACGCCAAAAGGCATCGTCCATACGCAAACGAACCACGTCTTCGGCTGGATCGGAAACATCCTGTAAGCCGAGAATGTCTGTCGCAAATTGATGCCAAGCCCCAGCGCTTGGGGATGATATGCCTACATAGCTCAACGATTTGATCATAAATCCTCCTGGACGACAGACAGAATAGTCCAGATATCGCCGGTAAGGAACGCGTCCCTCGTGCAAACCATCATCGACGCTAGCGGATGCTTTCGCCGTCACCGAAGTGGTCGAAACCGCGAACGTTTAAAGGTTCGCCATCCAGACGCAATCCTAATTCTGAAGTGAGGTAGCCAATACGATGCGCTCCGGCCAGCGGCAAATCGCTGGCCAACAACAACTCATAGTCGTCGCCGCCAAAGAGAGCATCATCAAGTTGCGCGCCCAAGGCCACAGGTATCGCACCCGAATCCAGCGCAGCACCACAACCGCTGGCACGACACAGATGCTCAAGGTCTTGGGCGAGCCCGTCGGAAATATCCAGTCCACCGGCAGCCGATATCAGGAGCGATGGCACGTCAAAGCGCGCCAGAGGCCGGTAGTAGGCCGCTTGCAGCGGCGTTAACGCTGCGGGCTCGACAGGCATCATTTGCCCGGTGCGCACACAGGCGGCGGCCGCACCAAGCGGGCCGGTCACGTACAAGCTGAGGCCCGGGCTACCACCCGTACGCAGCAGCAGTCGCTGAGGTTCTACTTCGCCGTGAACACTGACGGCAATGTTCAGCGGGCCACGGGTCAGGTTCCCGCCGCAGACGTAGACGCCCAGCTCTCTGGCCGCCGTCGCCATGCCTTG
>Ga0213868_10005187_pt1 | contig 11766 bp, 5 predicted proteins | sample PICome_9_FD_160087 | JGI IMG/M metagenome (GOLD analysis project Ga0213868, IMG submission 160087) | Coastal seawater microbial communities near Pivers Island, North Carolina, United States - PICO127 | ecosystem: Environmental > Aquatic > Marine > Coastal | place: USA: North Carolina | collected...
TCGATTGTGTACGAGGGGCTACAGGCCTACTTTGATGAAAATCCCAATCTTGCCAAAACGATCATTGATAAGGCAGTGAACGCAGCGCGTGCCCGTGAGGCGGCACGCAAGGCACGGGAAACGGTGCGTAAGTCGGTTCTCTCAGGTGGTGGTTTGCCCGGTAAGCTCGCGGATTGCTCGGAGCGTGATCCAGCGAAGTCAGAAATTTACATTGTGGAGGGTGACTCCGCGGGAGGTTCTGCCAAGTCAGGACGTAATCGTATTAATCAGGCGATTCTGCCGCTGCGTGGTAAAGTCATCAACGTGGAAAAAGCCCGTCTGCACAAAGCGCTGCAGAACAAGGAAATCCAGGCCATGATCACAGCCATCGGTGCTGGTATTGGGGAAGGGGACCAGGAGGGTGCCTTTGACTTGGAGAAAGTCCGCTATCACAAGGTGGTGATCATGACCGATGCTGACATCGATGGGGCTCACATCCGGACTCTCTTGCTGACCTTCTTCTGCCGTCATATGCCGGAGCTCGTCAAAGCAGGCTATCTCTACATCGCCCAGCCGCCGCTTTATAAAGTGACACGCAAAAAGCGTGAGGAATACATTGCCGATGATGATGAACTTAACGAAATCCTGATTCGCCTGGGTTCTGAGGACGTCAAATTGCGGCGCTATGGCAAGGACGAGGAGGTAGACAGTGACCTCTTGACCAGTGTGCTGGATACCCTTGCCCAGCTCACACGCTTCACCTCGACACTAGAAGGACATGGTGGCAGCTTCAGGGAGTTACTCGACCATCAGTCAGATGGCCATTTGCCCGAGTATATGGTGCGTATTCGTTCTGGTAACGAGGAGGAAATCAAGTATTTCAGCACGGAGAAGGAGCTGCTGGCCTTTGCCAAGGAGAACCGGGACCTGAGGCTTTTTGATGAGGAGCTCAGTGAGGAGGAGGAAGCCGCGTACAAGGAAAAGCTTGGAGGCGTTCAGCGCCGCGCGGTGAAACGCGAGCTGCATGAGTCGGTGGCGATCACCAAGGTGCTTGCCCGTCTCAATGAACTCGGCGTGCAGACCGATCCGTTTTTCTCAGAGGATAAGCCACTCTACGAACTCATCGAGGGAGACGGCTCGGATGCTCAGGCTTTACCTGTGTTTAATCTCTTTGAAATCCTCGACAGAGTTCTGGAAATCGGCCGCCGGGGGATGCGTATCCAGCGATTCAAAGGTCTGGGTGAAATGAATGCCAAGGAACTCTACGCAACCACGATGGATCCTGAAAAACGGCAGTTCCTCCGTGTTCGACTGGATGAGGAAAACCAGCTCGAAGCAGACAAGATGTTCGACATCCTCATGGGCGATGTTGTCGAGCCCCGGAAACGATTTATCGAGGATAATGCGCTCAACGTTCAGAATCTTGATGTTTAATCACAACGCTTACTCACATCTTTTTTAGCTTTTTCAATGTCTACTGATTTTATCAAACCTATCAACGTCGCTGACGAGATGTCGAAGTCCTTCCTGGACTATTCGATGTCGGTGATTATTTCGCGGGCCCTGCCGGATGCACGTGATGGGCTTAAACCTTCCCAGCGCCGCATTCTCTATGCGATGCATAATGACCTCTCTCTGAGCCCAAGCAAGCCACACCTGAAAAGTGCCCGCATTGTCGGTGATACCATGGGTAAATATCACCCGCATGGTGACAGTGCGATTTACACGACCTTGGTCAACATGGCCCAGCCATGGACGATGCGTGAAACACTCATTGATGGTCAAGGCAACTTTGGCTCTGTGGAGGGTGATGCTGCTGCTGCCATGCGTTATACCGAGGCGCGGCTGACCCACCTCGGTTCAGCCATGATGACGGATCTCGAAAAAGAGACCGTTGATCTACAACCCACCTACGATGAAACCCGTAACGAGCCGATTGTGCTGCCCGCAGCTATACCGAATTTGCTGGTTAATGGTGGCACGGGAATTGCCGTGGGTATGGCAACCAACATACCGGCCCACAACCTCGGCGAGGTAATCGACGGAACATGCGCGCGCATCGACAACCCACAACTCACTATCGATGAGCTCAAAGAGCACATCAAGGGGCCCGATTTTGCCGGTAAGTGCGAAATCCGTGGATTCAAGGGCATTGACAGCTACTTCCACACCGGGCGCGGCAGTATCAAGATGCGCGGAACGATGGAGGTGGAGGAAAAAGCCTCCGGTGCATCCATCATTACCATCACCGAAGTGCCTCACGGTGTGAACCGTGCCGTTCTCCAGCAGCGCATTGCCGAACTCGTGCGTGAGAAGGTCCTCACGGACATATCAGGCATGCGTGACCTCTCCGATGAGCAGACATGCATTGAGATTACGCTCAAGCGTGATGCTCGCCCGCAAGTGGTGGTCAATCAGCTCTTTAAGCTCACCTCAATGGAGACTTCATTTGGGGTTAACATGCTTGCCATTCATGAGCGTCGCCCGAAACAGCTCTCGATCATGGACGCCCTCGATGCCTTCATTGAGCATCGTCGTGAGGTGGTCATCAGGAGAACCCGCTTCCTGCTTGGTAAAGCCGAGGACAGGGCGGAAAATCTGGAAGCCTTCTTGCTGGCACTTGGCCATCTGGATGACTTCATCAAAATGATCCGTGACTCCAAGAACCGTGACGAGGCACGTGAGCGCCTTAAGGCCTATACCTTCCCGGTCAAGACAGCGGAAAAACTTGGGATTCTGATCAGGTCACAGCCAAGTATTGAGGGTGATACCTACGTGTTCACAGACCGCCAGGTAAATGCGATTCTCGAGCTCCGTCTCTATCAGCTCACCGGTATGGAGCAGGACAAGGTGAAGGTGGAATATGACAATATTTTGGCTGAGATCAAAGACTACCTTGATATCCTCGCCAAGGAAGCCCGGGTGCTGACTATCATCAAGGATGAGCTTCTTGAGGTGAAGGAAAAGTATGCCACTGCTCGCCGTTGTCCTATTCTTCCTGATGAAGGTGAAATTGCCATTGAGGACCTCATTGCCAATGATGGCATGATCGTTACTCTGTCCAACCGTGGATACATCAAGCGCACACCGTCTGCTGAATACCGAGTGCAAGCACGGGGTGGCAAGGGAGTGCGTGGCATGGAAACACGCAATGCCAACCAAACCGAGGATGACGAGCAGGACTTTGTGGAGCATCTTTTCTCCGCGCAGGCACATGATTACCTGATGTTCTTCACCAACACGGGACGCGTTTATGTTGAGCGGGTTTACGGTATTCCCGAGGGATCGCGAGCATCCAAAGGACGCAGTATTAAAAATCTTCTCAACCTTCAGCCGGAGGAAAACATCGCCGCGACACTGCGCCTTGAGAGAATTACTGATGAGGAGGGTGAGGATATTACCTTTGGTGAAGAGAATGGATATGTTCTTTTTGCTACACGCAGTGGCAAGGTGAAGAAAACCAGCCTGAATAATTTCCGCAATTTCCGTAAGGACGGAATCATTGCCATCAAGCTTGATGAGGGTAACAGCCTCGTTGATGTCAAGCTGACCTCGGGAGATGATGATATCTGCCTGGTAACCAGTGCCGGATACTGTGTGCGCACCAGTGAGGCCAACATCCGTGCCATGGGCAGGCCTTCTGCCGGTGTTGCCGGTGTCAAACCCAGGGAAGGTGATTACCTTGTGTCGCTGACGATTGTCAGTCCCGAGGCCAAGCTTTTGGTCGCAAGTGAGAACGGCCTAGGCAAACGCACAGCCTATGAGGAATACATGTCCAAAGGCCGCGGTGGCAAGGGCATGAAGACTATGAACGTTACCGAGAAAACCGGTAATGTGGTCGGTGCTCTTTCTGCCATGGAGGAGGATGAGCTGATGCTGATGACCAGTGATGGCCAGAGTATTCGGATCCGTTGTTCCGAGGTTCGTGAAACTGGCCGAGCTGCCCAAGGGGTCAAGCTGGTGACTCTCAAGGATGGTGAAAAGCTTCAGGATATCGCCCGGGTGATGCCGGACGATGAGCAGGACGAAACCGAGGACGAAAGCGGGGACTCCGAGCAGGAGGCTGGCACAGAAACCAGCGCTGCCGATGCTGCTGAAGCAACGGAGACGGAAGAACCCGGTGCGGAGGAATAGTGAATGCAAGAACTTCTGGATTTTGAGCAGGAACAGCACGCTGATCGTGTTTTCCTCGGGTGGGACCAACCCTTGCTCGAATCTCTGAAGGGTTGGCTGCTAGCCGATGAAAATCGCCACGACTTGGCATCCACGCTGGTGGTCGTGCCCACTTCCAATAGCGGCAGGCGTCTCCGCATGATGCTCTCCGGTGGCGGGGGTGTTATTTCTCCCCATGTGATTGTGCCAAGCAGGCTCTTTGAGGTCGAGGGGGTTGCTAGCAAGCAGGAGAGTTTGTGGGCATGGGTACAGGTCATCCGGGAAATTGACTTGAGTGAATTCCCTCATCTGTTTCGTAATCACGATGCCAATAGTAAGGCCGGTTTTCATGTGTCTCTGATGTTGGCCAAGCAGTTGATTGAACTGCGTCACACACTCTCTGATGCGAACGCCTCTTTCCGTGATGCCGGCTATCACAGCCCGGAGAAAGAACGATGGGCAGAGCTCGGAGAGCTGGAGAGCAAGATGATCAAGCAGCTCGGGAAATGGAAATTACGTGATCCCGTCATCATTAAGCGCAAGCAGGTTCTGTCTCCCGCTTTGCCTGCTGGTATCACTCGTGTCGTAGTTGCATGTGTGCCGGACCCTACTCCCATGGCTGTCCGTGCCTTGCAGGCACTTATGACCAAGGGCATTCCGGTGACGGTGTTGATCCAGGCACCGGAGAGCGAGAGAGATAGTTTCGATCTCTGGGGAGTTCCCCGGATTGAAGCGTGGGCTCAGAGGGATATCCATTTTCCTCAGTGGCAGGAGAGATTGCATCTTGTGGATCGTGCGAGTGATGCCGCTGAGGCCTGTGTGCGTATTTTGGCTCAACAGGGCACCTCTGCACAGGATACGGCTTTGGCCTTGTGTGATCCCACTTTTGAGGCGGCACTTGAAAAGACATTTTCTGAAAATGCGTGGCCCCTCTATAATCCTGAGGGGAGAAGCTTGGCGGCGTCAGGATTGGTTGGTTTACTGCGGGCGATGCGTGATCTGGTGACCAAGGATCAGCCGTTTGAGGCTCTGCGTGAGCTCGTCAGGCTACCAGGTGCTGAGCTTTTTTTGCCAGAGGATCTTAGCCGCCACGAGGCGGCCCGGCAGATGGATCAGCTGCATTCACTCCATTTGCCCGAGACCCTGAGTGATGCACGCTATCTCGCTTCCACCAAGCAGAGGGAGATCATTCAATCTGTAGCTGCCCCCATTGATGCGTTGAAAGCGGCTAAAATGGTTCCAGTTTTGCGCCAGTGGTTATCACAGTGGTTAGCAAATACGGATGAAAGTATTGCCAAGGTGGCCGAGAAAGAGCTCGTTGAGGCGCTCGATGCGATTGCGAGGCTTGGGAAATATGGTGAGCGCATTGCAGCAGACGAAGCTTTTGAAATGCTTGCAGAGAGTTTGCAGTCAGCCCGGGTTCCGGCAGAGCATGGCGATAGCGTGCTTGATCTCCAGGGCTGGCTGGAAATTTCATATGACCCGGCTAAACATCTTGTCTTGGCAGGTATGCATGAGGAGTGTGTGCCGGATGGCACTGCGGATGATGTTTTTCTGCCGGATTCCCTGAGGGATGCACTGGGCCTGCGCAATATGCAGGCACGTTTTGCTCGTGACGCGTTTATGCTGCATGCGGCTCTCTCATCAAGGGCACAAGATGGCCGGGTGGATGCCGTTGTCGCTAGGTTCAACGATGCAGGGGAAGCCCGCAAGCCTTCGAGGCTGTTGATGCGGGAGACGGGACAAGAACTCGCAGCGCGGGTACGCCACCTGTTTAATGAATCACCCTCGGATACCCCTAATCGTGGTGCTTGGGAGCGCGATTGGAAACTTTCGTTGCCTCGGATAGATAACATGTATGCGGCAGAATCGCCAACCCCTGTTTCCCCATCAGCCATTAAGGACTACCTCGATTGTCCATTGCGATTTTTCCTCAAGCGTATTGTCAAAATGCGGACTTACGATGCCGCCAAACGGGAAATGGATGCTCTCGATTTCGGTAAGCTTTGCCATCATGTGCTGGAGAGATTCGGGGTCGACGAGGCTATCCGGGATTCTACCAACAATGCTGATATTGAGCATTATTGTATGGAGCAGCTCGACGCCATAACCCGCAGTCATTATGGAAAAAACCTCTCCTTGCCCCTCATAGTGCAGCTAGAGAGTGCACGGGAACGGCTGCGTGCCTTTGCTGCCAAACAAGCTGCTGACCGTGCCATGGGATGGTGCATTCTGCACACGGAATATGAAGTCGGAGACAAGGGCGAGAGCTGGCAGCTTGACGGGCACCCCGTTAAAATGGCCATCGACCGGATCGACCGTCACGAGGACGGCAAGCAATGGAGAGTATGGGATTACAAGACATCAGGTAAGGCAAAAAATCCGGAGAAGGCACATCTCAGGATCTGGAAAGATGATGAAAACAGGCCACAACTTGGGGATTTCTGGGTAGCCTCTGGCAAAGAACATGGCTGGGCCGAGGTGCAGCTACCCATGTATGCGGCATTTGCCCAGCAGCACTTCAATACCGGAGAACTACCTCAAGTAGGCTACATCAACCTGCCCAGAGCGGTGAGTGAGGTGGCCTTTGAAGCTTGGAGTGGTTTTGACCAGTCCGTTCTTGAACATGCTATGAGCTGGGCTGAGGTCGCGGTGCATAAAATCAGGGAGGGAGACTTCTTACAAGCGGCTCATTACCCTGCTAGTATAAGAGACTGGGATGATTTTGATGAGCTTGCCCCGGATGGGCTTGCTGCTGCATTTGGCTTGGATCATGCCTGAAAGCTCAAAAAATAATCCATTGAATGCCCCAAATAACTGTTCATGATTTACACCTATGGCTTCTGAGAATCAAAACCAGAAAAAGCATGACCCACACGAAATCGAGGGAGTCGGAAGGCATCGCAACAAGACGAGCTCCTTCCTGCGGTGCGGGGTAATCATCTTATTGCTGCTATCTTTACTGACGGCTTTGGTATTGAGCCCGCTCTCGGGGAAAATTTATCGTAAGCTGCGCCACATCATTACCAGTAAGCCAAGTCAGGAGGAGAAGGCTGGTGACCTTGCGAAGCGTGAAAAAGAAACTGCTCCTGAGCCAGAGAAACCCAAGGAGCCCGAAATACGGCCACCAAAAGATCACACCGTTTCCTCCGGTGGAAACATACGCATGTTGTCCAGGGGTACCCAACTGCAGACTAAAATCACGATGGAGAAGGGCGTTGCGGCGTCAGTCGAACGTGTCACCGATGAGAGTTACAGCGCCCATTACGAACTGAAAATCAAGCTCCCCAAGGCAATCACTACACTCCCTGATCTGGAAAAAAACACCCCGGGACTGGGCTCAATACTGCCCGGTTTGGAGGTAATGCTTGCAGATGCAAAAGTCTCCGGTTTTTTCTACCAAATCTACGAGAACAAAACCCAACGACTCAAAAAGAATGCAGCCATGCTCAACGAGCTCATGACCAGGCATAACTTTTATGACTGTGAGACCATTCTTAATATGAAGCACCCGGAGACGGGGCAACGCATGCTCCTGATGCAAGCGGAAATGGATGTGGTTTCCGATGGGTCGGATGGAGATCGCCTGCCGGTCATGCCTGAGGAGATTGTCAACTCAACCAACTATCAGCCACTTACGAGTTATGGTTGGAAAAAAACAGGCAAGTCTCCCAATCCGCTCATCAAGGGCTGGAAAAACAGGATTCGCAAGGCAGAGGCAGAAATAGCTCTTCCTGATACCAAAGCAGACCGCAAGGCATGGCTACGCTCGCGTATTGAGAAGATCAAGCGGGAGATTCAGGACATGGAATCACGGAGCTTTCTTGTGGCGGAATACGATCCTTTTATCGTGATGCCCATCAACATGCTGGTATCAAAGGGAGATCCCTATGCAGCCAGAGTAGGTGACTACGCCATTGTCATTCATGAAGGTGAGGTATACCCCTCCATTGTCGGTGATGCGGGACCAAGTTTCAAGGTGGGCGAGACCTCCCTGAGGTTTTGTAAGCAAATCAATCCGAAGGCGGGTATTTATTCCCGACCTGTGAGTGATCTCAGTGTCACCTACATTGTTTTTCCCGGCTCAAGGGATTCTTCGAGGGAGCCTGATTACTCGGCGTGGCGCACGCGCTGTCTCGATTTTATCTCTAAAGTGGGCGGCTTGGGTGCAGAGCACGAGCTACATAGCTGGGAAAACACTTTTCCGGGTATTGACAACTAAATGGCTGGGCTGTGCCGGGTTTTTGGGGATAGTCAGCCAATGCCCATGGGTTCGGGTCCTTATCACCAGTATCGAAGCTCAGGCTTGTCAAACCAGGATATGGCCACATACTGCTACACATGATCAAGGTGTTACTTGCTGTCATAGTGCCGTGTTTGATGTTCACGGGATGCAGTCATTTTTTTATGCCCGATGGTTGGCCAATGGAAATTAAGTCTCAGCCTAGTGCTGTGGCACACATCAAGGAACATGTGAAATTCACCGGTTCGGGTATTCGTCTGACCGAGCCTGAAAAGGCCTTGCTCACGTTCCTTCATGATGATGACAACATTGCTGCCGCTGCAGGCAAAAAGAACCGTCCAGGCGCTCACCAGTGGTCTGCAGCGGAAATCTACCGGGTTGAGCCTGGCAAGCATGTATCCGTATTGTGTGAAAACGGTTACCAGCAGACCGCGGTCTATTTTCACTATGATGAAGCACAGAAGACGTGGTTCCGCGTCAACCATCTTGGAGAGAATCACAGTGGTGGAGTCCCTGCAGTTATTGTGAAGTAGGGCTTGCCGCTTTATCCCCCGGACCCTGTAAAAAAAGTTTGCTATCAGCCGCATTGCTGGCTAGCGTCCGCCCGCATCCCACGGGACACGTAAGGACAGGTGGCAGAGTGGTCGAATGCGCACGCTTGGAAAGCGTGTGAGGCAGCAATGTCTCCGCGGGTTCGAATCCCGCCCTGTCCGCCATCGCCCCAGCCCTCAACGAGGTCTGGGGCGATGGCGTTCAAGGGGGGCGGGATGAGAACTTTAGTTCGAGCGCAGAGCAACCCGCGTATCGCGGGTAAAACACAAATCACAAATGCGGAGGAGCATTTGTGCTGACAAGCACAGCGTGCCTGGATGGCGTTCAAGGGAGGCGGGATGAGAAACCCCATTCAAGCGCACGACGAAGTGGTGTGCTGCCATAAAACAAAACCGGAACCCACCTTACGTGGATCCCGGCTTTGTAACTATGAATAAAATACGAACTACGTATTTGAGAATGATCGGTTGGTTAGCGTTTACGGCGTAATAAACTGATTACTCCTACAAGACCTATGAACAGGGAGCTAGATGGTTCTGGTACTAAAACCTGGGTGGGATCGAGTCCACGTTCTGGTGAAAGATGGTATTCTATGATTTCAACACTGTTTACAAGCTCCAGGCCCTGAGCTGCATCGAGATCAAACTTGTATTCGAAGGCCATGCCTATTTCACGTGAGTTGATTGTGCCAGCATTGCTGTCAGCCTCAGTGGCACCATTTGCAAGTAGGTAATCGAGAGAAGATTTGACATCTAATTGCCCTGTTGCGCTGGTTCCGGAGTTGTCTTTTAACTTGGTTTTGAGCACTTCAACAACCTCAGTCTTGGTTTTGCCTTTCTTATCGGTGGTGGTGGTGAAGGATTCAACTAATTGAACGTATTCACTACCCGTTGCCTGGCCGAAATCCATGTCCGGATCATCACTATGGTGGTTGGAGTAGTGGACGTCATATTCAGCAATGTCGTCAGCAGTTACTGCATTACCCCAGATCATGTTTTTAACCTCAATAGGAGTTTCTACATAAAGGAAAAAATATTCTGTGCCTGAAGTCTCTGAACTGTCTGTACCAACGCCCCAGCGCAAATAGGTTTGGTAAATAGGGTTGTCAGCCGTGCCGTATGCTTGCGGTTCGTGACCGTTGTAGAAGTAAACGGCTTTTTTGTTGGCGTCATCGTAACTGTCACTGCTGGTCATATAACCATCGAAGTTAAAGGAAGCACTCTGAGCTTTAGCTACGGGTGCAAGTAAGCAGCCGGTGACGATAAAGAGCCAAAATATGGTGCGTAGGTTCATGGGTTTGGGGTTGGGGGTTTTTTGGGGGGGAGGGGTTTTGGGGATGTAAGGGTAATTGGTTGTGTGAGGGAGTTTTGGGGCTATTCAGGGCGGGGGTTTAGGGGGTATTTGGGGGGGGAGGGTTTGTGTTCCCGGTTTTATTGGTAAAACCTCAGACATGTTTAATTTATAATAAATAAGACTTTCTGTCTATAAAATTTTAAATAAAAACAGATATATTTAATATTAATGTTTATTATAAATTAATATATATGTAATTAATAGCTTTCTGAAATCAGGGTATTATCCTCGATGAAATGAAGAACCTAAATTTATGTAACCAGCACAAAACGAACAACCTACAGATCATCTGGGTGGTGGTTACAGAAGGGTCTCATGGTGACAATCGCCTCGTTTTATGGGGATGCAACTTCCTTTCTATTATTATAAATAAGTGATCTAATATTTATTTAAGATATCTTAAACAAATGCACTATCTATATATCAAGTCTGCTTTTGATCTCAGGCTCAGGCACAGATGCAAACTTGCCTGTTTACAACTCGGTAGTCATCTATTAGCACGTGGTCATGTCTGATTCACGTCGTCCCTATTCCTCTCAAGTTTTTGATGGCCCTGACCGTGCACCAAGCCGTGCCATGATGCATGCGGTGGGATTTAGTAATGAAGATTTTGACAAGCCGCAGGTAGGCGTTGCTTCAACCTGGAGCCAGGTGACTCCCTGCAACATGCATATTGACCGCTTGGCAAATGAGTCTGCCAAGGGAGTTGATGCTGCCGGCGGCAAATCGGTCATATTCAATACCATTACTATTTCAGACGGTATCTCCATGGGAACCGAGGGTATGAAATACTCTCTGGTTTCTCGTGAGGTCATTGCGGATTCCATCGAGACGGTGGCAGGCTGTGAGGGCATGGATGGTGTCGTAGCTATCGGCGGTTGTGACAAAAACATGCCGGGTTGCATCATCGCACTCGCCAGATTGAATCGACCTGCGGTTTTTGTCTACGGGGGCACGATTCTTCCCGGATGTGCCACGGTGCAGGGTGAGGAAAAGGATCTGGATGTGGTCTCGGTTTTTGAAGCTGTTGGTAAACATGCTGCAGGTGAATTTAGTGATGAGGATCTGCGCATCGTTGAAGAAAATGCGATACCGGGTGCCGGTTCTTGCGGAGGCATGTATACGGCTAATACGATGGCTACAGCGATTGAGGCTCTCGGAATGTCACTTCCCAACAGCTCTGCCCAGGATGCGATTGGCGAAGATAAAATGAGGGATTGTTTTGATGCGGGTGCCGCGGTGCTCAACATGATGGACAAGGGGATCAAGCCGCTGGACATCATGACGCGTGAAGCCTTTGAGAATGCGATAACGGTGGTGATTGCACTGGGTGGCTCGACCAACGCGGTCTTGCATCTTCTGGCGATGGCTCATTCTTGTGGCGTGGAGCTCAACATTGATGATTTCACTGAAATTGGTAAGCGCGTGCCGATGCTGGCAAATCTTAAGCCAAGTGGAAAATATGTGATGGCTGATTTGGTGAAAAT
>Ga0213868_10005189_pt1 | contig 11764 bp, 9 predicted proteins | sample PICome_9_FD_160087 | JGI IMG/M metagenome (GOLD analysis project Ga0213868, IMG submission 160087) | Coastal seawater microbial communities near Pivers Island, North Carolina, United States - PICO127 | ecosystem: Environmental > Aquatic > Marine > Coastal | place: USA: North Carolina | collected...
ACTTGTTCCATGTTGTTGACATTAAACGCAGGAATAGCAAAGCTATGTTCTGCCGCATAATCAAGTAATTGACGCATTGAAATGAGTGCCATCTGTCGTTACTCCTTGATTTTATTGATTTAACTGGCTATTTATTCGCAGCTTTGCGCGGTACCTTTCGGTTGAACCATATTTCCAACTTCGACTAATTTAAGTGCATTTGTACTACCTCGCACCTCTAAGTCGCCTTTTGTAATGATCACAATATCTCCTTTTTTGACTATACCTTGACGTTGTAGTTCCTGCACAGCCTCTAAATTTAACGTTGCATGATCAGTATGTTCCACCTTAAAACTCACTGGATAAACGCCTCGGTACAAGGTTACTTTTCCTAGTGTCTCAACATGTGGTGTCAAAGCAAAAATAGGGATACCAGAACTAATTCGAGACATCAATAATGGTGTTGTTCCTGTTTCTGTTAATGCAGCAATCGCCTTCACATCAACATGATTAGCCATATACATGGCCGCCATGGCGATGGCTTCATCCATATCCTCAAACTGCGAATCCATACGATGGTGTGAAATGCGAATTTCTCGTTGTTGTTCGGCTTGTAGACAAATACGATCAACCGCTTCAACAACCTTAACAGGATAACGACCAACAGCCGTCTCACCTGACAACATCACCGCATCAGTGCCATCTAATACCGCGTTTGCGATATCAAATACTTCCGCTCTAGTCGGAATTGCATTGGTAATCATCGACTCCATCATTTGAGTTGCAGTAATAACAATGCGATTTAACTGTCTCGCACGTTGAATAATTTTTTTCTGAATAGGTGGCAATGCTGCATCACCAATCTCAACACCCAAATCACCACGTGCGACCATGACAGCATCAGATGCTTCAATAATCTCATCAAGTACGTCTAAGGCTTCAGCACGTTCTATTTTTGCAATAATACAGCCATTGCCTCCCGCATCGCGCAATAATTTACGGGCATAATGTATATCTTCTGCTGAGCGTGGAAATGAGATGGCGATATAATCTGCCTGCATCTTAGCCGCAGTAACAATATCGGCTTTGTCTTTATCTGTTAGTGCCTCCGCTGATAACCCACCCCCTTGGCGATTGATGCCTTTATTATTAGACAGCTCGCCTCCAATAATAACCCGACAAATTACCCGTTGACCTTCCACCTGCTCGACCCAAAAGACTATTCGTCCATCATCAAGCAACAAGGTATCACCACGCTTAACATCCTGAGGTAATTGTTTGTAATCAATACCGACTTGTTCGTTATCGCCTGCATCAGAATCAAGCTCTGCATCCAAAATGAATTTAGCTTCTTCTTCTAAATATACTTTCCCCGCTTTGAATCGTGAAATACGAATCTTTGGGCCTTGCATATCAGCTAATACACCTACTTGACGACCATAAGCTCGTGCACGATTACGCACTGTTTCTGCAAGTGCCAAATGCTCATTCGCTTCACCATGAGAAAAATTGAGCCGAACAACATCCACTCCCGCCTCAATTAGGCCATCAAGTACTTCGGGCTTATTACTTGCGGGCCCTAATGTTGCAACAATCTTTGTTCTTCTCTTAACTGTCAAGGGTATTTTTCTCCGTTATGATTTAGCGCGTTGTTCCAGGACCTCTACTGCAGGAAGCACTTTGCCTTCTAGAAACTCAAGGAAAGCCCCTCCGCCAGTTGAAATATACGAAACATCGTCACTGATATTATATTTTGCGACAGCAGCCAAGGTATCGCCGCCACCAGCAATAGAAAATGCGTTAGATTCAGCTATCGCCATAGCGATTTCTTTTGTACCTTCACCAAATTGATTGAATTCAAATACACCTACTGGGCCATTCCATACAATAGTACCTGCGTTTTTGAGTATTTCTGATAACTCATGAGCAGATTTTGGCCCAATATCAAAAATCATATCGTCATCTTCGACGTTAGTTGACAATTTTGTGGTCGCAAGCGCTGTTTCTGAAAATTCCTTTCCGCATACGACATCTACCGGTACAGGAATTGAACCTCCTCGCGCTATCGCATCCGCAGTAAGTTTTTTACAAGTATCTATTAAGTCCGGCTCATATAATGATTTACCCACATTATTACCAGCTGCTGCTATAAATGTATTGGCAATACCGCCACCAACGATCAGTTGATCTACAATTTTTGATAATGATTCAAGTACCGTTAATTTAGTTGATACTTTTGAACCGCCAACAATCGCAACCATCGGTCTAACAGGATTATCTAATGCTTTACCTAAGGCTTCTAATTCACCAGATAACAAAGGTCCAGCACAAGCAATAGGAGCGTATTTTGCAATACCATGAGTCGACGCTTGAGCGCGATGCGCCGTACCAAAAGCATCATTCACATAGATGTCGCACATTTGAGCCATACGTTTTGATAGCGCTTCATCATCAGCACTTTCACCAATATTGAATCGAACATTTTCACAAAGGACAACCTCACCATCTTCTACAGGAATAAAATCAGGTTCTAGCCAATTCTGTTCTAGACGTACTGGTTGCCCCAATAATGCTGTTAAATAATTAGCGACGGGGGCCATTGAATATTTGTGCTCATACTCGCCCTCTGTTGGTCTCCCAAGGTGGGACATTATCATCACCTTTGCACCAGCAGCTATTGCTAATCTAATGGTGGGTAATGAAGCATGAATCCGTGTGCCATCAGCAACAACACCTGCTTTCAAAGGCACATTCAAATCTTGACGGATTAATACTCTCTTACCAGCTAAATCTAACTCAGACATTTTGATCACGGACATATTCTTTATTCCTCTCTCTGATATTTTATTATTATTTTTCTCAAGCTTAACTATAGCCTCATAAAACAAAAAAAGCTCCCATGCTTTCGCTGTAGGAGCTTTTTAATTTATGCGGTTTGCTACTTTAGTCAAAAAAGTAACAATACCTTAATTATTTACCTACTAATTCTACTAAACGCATCATATTGCAGGTGTAACCATATTCATTATCATACCAAGCAACTAGCTTAACAAAGGTACTGTCGAGCGCTATTCCAGCACCCGCATCAAATGTTGACGGCGCGGTATTTCCGCGGAAGTCAGTAGAAACCACTTTTTCCTCTGTATAGCCTAAGACACCTTTTAATGGTCCTTGCTCAGAGGCGGCTTTCATAACCGCACAGATTTCAGCATAGGAAGCGTCTTTTTCTAGCTCAACGGTCAAATCAACGACAGATACATCAGATGTTGGCACACGAAAAGCCATACCCGTTAATTTACCGTTCAATTCGGGCAATACGACACCCACGGCTTTTGCCGCTCCAGTTGAAGATGGAATGATATTTTCTAAAATACCCCGACCACCACGCCAATCTTTCATTGAGGGGCCATCTACAGTTTTTTGTGTTGCGGTTGCGGCATGAACTGTTGTCATCAAACCGCGCTTAATACCAAAATTATCATTTACAACTTTAGCAATAGGAGCCAAACAGTTGGTTGTACATGAGGCAGCAGAAACAATTGCTTCCCCTTTATATTTATCATCATTCACACCAAATACAAACATTGGAGTGTCATCTTTCGATGGTGCTGATTGCACGACTTTTTTAGCGCCAGCATCAAGATGTGCTTGACAAGATTCTTTAGTCAAAAAGAAGCCCGTACATTCTAAAATAAGATCGGCACCGACCTCATCCCATTTCAAATCGGCAGGGTTACGTTCAGCAGTGATGCGAATAGTTTTACCATCAACAACTAAATGACCATCAACAACAGATACATCACCAGCAAAGAGGCCATGAACTGAGTCATGTTTCAGCATATACGCTAGATATTCAGGATCTAACAAATCATTAATTGCTACAATTTCAATGTCTTGAAAGTCTTTAGCCGCCGCACGAAATGCCATGCGTCCAATACGACCAAAACCATTAATACCAACTTTAATTGTCATTCTCTTTTCCTTTCGTCTTCAATCTAAGATTAAAAGCTAAAATAGTAAAACGATTTAAATTGCTATTAAGGCAATATTTATCGTCTAAGCCTACATAATTTGAGGTGCTGTGTCGCGAAATGCACTGAATTGATTATCTGTAACAATGAAATATTTTTATGTGATTAATTTCACACCACAAAAATCTACCCTACTTTTTATCAGTTATTATCACATCGGGCAAGTGTAAATCATTTATAACTCTAACCACATTCAAATATATTGATGTCCATCATAACTTTATACTTATGTAATATCGGGCTGACATTAACCTAACTTACCTTTAATAAAAACAAAAAGCTCATTTTCTAATAAAGCTTATATATTTTAGATAGGGATTCCTTAGGTTTAAATATAATAATGGCGGGTGTGCTTACACACACCCGCCATTATGTTTAATCTATAAAAGTCTTTTTAAAAAATTTTTATAGTGTTTCTTTTACTGTTTTAACTACGTTTTCAACTGTGAAACCGAAGTGTTTCATCAAAACGCCACCTGGTGCAGACTCACCAAACGTATCGATACCAACAACTCCACCTTCTAGACCAACATATTTACGCCAGAAGTCAGTTACACCTGCTTCAATCGCAACACGTTTAACGCCTGGAGTCAGGATGCTATCTTTGTATGCTTGGTCTTGACGATCAAACACATTGGTTGAAGGCATAGATACAACACGTGCATTGATGCCATCGGCAGCCAATGCAACTTGAGCTTGTGCAGCTAAATCAACTTCAGAACCTGTAGCAATCAAGATTACATCAGCAGAACCTTTTGCTTCCGACAGGATGTATGCACCTTTACGCATCGCAGCGAAATCAGCAACATCATGTTTACGACCAGGAATACCTTGACGGCTTAATACTAAGCTAGAAGGACCATCGGCACGTTCAACAGCCGCAGTCCATGCAACAGCAACCTCAACTGAATCTGCAGGACGCCATACATCCATGTTAGGGATATAACGCATTGCAGCAGTATTTTCGATCGGTTGATGCGTAGGACCATCTTCACCTTGACCAATAGAGTCATGAGTTAATACGGCAATAGTACGGATTTTCATCAGTGCAGCCATACGTAATGCAGACTTAGCATAGTCAGAGAACATGTGGAATGTGCCGCCGAATGGGATTAAACCACCGTGTAGCGCCATACCATTCATGATTGCATACATACCAAATTCACGTACACCGTAAGAAATGTAGTTACCAGGCTCTTTACCAGATACGTGTTTGAAACTGGCACAGCTAGTTAAGTTAGAACCTGTTAAGTCAGCAGAGCCGCCTAAGAATTCAGGTAAAACAGGTGCTAAACCAGCAATCGCTTTTTGAGATGCTTGACGAGAAGCAAGGCTAGCAGCCGCTTCGTTAGTTTCAGCGATAAATGCATCAGTTGCTTCAGTCCAGTTTGCTGGTAATTCTTTCGTCATACGACGTTTAAATTCAGCAGCTAATTCTGGATATTCTGCAGCATACGCATCGAATTTAGCATTCCAGTCCGCTTCAACATTCGCACCTTTCGCTTTAGCATCCCAACCAGCATAAACATCAGCAGGAATTTCAAATGGTGCTGAATCCCAACCCAATGCTTCACGTGTTAATGCAACTTCTTCTTCACCCAAGGCTGCGCCGTGGCAATCATGGCTAGCAGATTTGTTTGGAGAACCAAAACCGATAATAGTTTTGCAGCAGATCAACGATGGACGATCTTTTTCAGCTTTTGCTAAAACGATAGCGGCGTTGATTGCATCAGCATCATGACCATCAACAGACAATACATGCCAACCGTATGCTTCAAAACGACGAACGGTGTCATCTGTGTACCAACCATCAATGTGACCATCGATAGAAATGTTGTTGTCATCCCAGAATGCGATCAAGTTACCTAGACCCCATGTTCCTGCTAGAGAACATGCTTCATGAGAAATACCTTCCATCAAACAACCGTCACCCATGAAAACATAAGTGTGGTGGTCAACGATATTGTGACCTGGCTTGTTGAATTGGTCAGCCATTAACTTCTCAGCCATCGCAAAACCAACACCGTTGGTGATACCTTGACCTAAAGGACCCGTTGTTGTTTCGATACCTGGTGCATAACCGTATTCAGGGTGACCCGCACATTGAGAGTGCAGCTGACGGAAAGAAGCAAGTGATGACATTGGCAAGTCATAACCTGACAAATGCAACAATGAATAAATCAACATTGAACCGTGACCATTCGACAAAATAAAACGATCGCGGTCAAACCATTCTGGATTAGTCGGGTTGTGTTTTAAGTGATCATTCCACAATACTTCAGCGATATCCGCCATACCCATAGGCGCACCTGGATGACCAGATTGAGCCTTTTGTACTGCATCCATGCTTAAAGCACGGATGGCGTTTGCTAAATGTCTACGTGTAGCCATTGTTTATATACTCCTATTTAAAAAAATTAAGCTGCTCGCCATTTGATCGAGCACCCTATACTAGGTATTTGTTGTTGTGGACCACGACCTGTCTCAGCAACTTGTTTCATTGCTTCAAATAAATCTCGTCGAGCATCCGGTGCTGCAGCTTCTTTTCGACTTGCGTCTAAACGACCGCGGTACTGCAATTGAAGATCTTTGTTATAACCAAAGAAATCGGGGGTACACACTGCTCCGTAGGTTTGGGCAATTTGCTGTGTTTCGTCATACAAATAAGGGAAGGAAAAACTATTCTCTTTTGCAACACGTTGCATGTTTTCAAAAGAATCTTCTTGGTAATCAGCCGGATCATTAGACATAATCGCCACGGTGTTAATACCCATTTTTTTTAATTCGTTGGTATCTCGAACTAAGCGATCTAAAATCGCTTTAACGTACGGACAATGGTTACAAATGAACATAACCAGTAAGCCATTCTCACCACGACATTTATCTAGTGTCCATATTTCCCCATCAGTTCCAAGCAATGAGAAATCAATAGCAGGCAAGTCAAAATCACAAATTGGCGTTTCTAAACTGACCATAGGCTCTCGTGTTAAGTTAGCTTTTTTTAGCCATATTTGCTAAAAAAAAACCATAATTGATAGTTTTAAGGATTGGAGATTTTACCAGACAAACTAGAATAATGCTAAATTACTAGTCTGTTTATAGAGTTAAAGGCCTACTCTAAAAAATAAAGCTAGCGATCTTTTTCAACAGCACGTCGGATTTCTTGTTTCAAAATTGTCGGAATACAGCGCAGACCTAGCCATACTAAACCAGGCAGAATAATTAGGTCGTCCAGCTGGCCTAGAATCGGAATGAAATCAGGGATCAAATCAAACGGCATCAACAGATAAGCAACCGCTGCCGCAATCAACCATTTAGCGATTAATGGCGTACGATTATCCAAGGTTAAAGCGCGATAATAAGCGAGTTCTGTTTTTATTTTTTGTATGTTAAGCATGTTATGTCAGTAATTTTTTGAACCATCTTCGAGTTTAGACTTTAAAAGCCTGTTAAAATTGAACTCTTAGCCATAATGCGTATCTAAATGGCGCTATCCATAACGATCACATAATAAATCAGTCAGATCCGTTAACACCTAAATTCTTACATAAGGACCGTCAAACTCTAATTATGGCCACAACAAAAAAGCCGACGCGATCTCGTAAAGCAAAAAAAACAGCACCGACCATCAAGCAGAAATTGCTCACACTCTCATATAAACTTTTTTTTGCGATGATAGTCCTTTTTGGCATCGCGCTGGTGTTTATTGACATTCATATACGCCAGCAATTCGAAGGTAAGCGCTGGGCCGTACCTGCAAAGGTATATGCACGCCCCTTAGAGCTCTATGCTGGTTTGCCACTATCTCTTGGTGACTTGAAAATTGAGTTGCGTGGCCTTGGTTACCAATTTGTCAGCAAAGTCACTCAGCCAGGTCAGGCAGAGTTTTCTACCACTAAAGCCATTATATATTCTCGTGGTTTTAATTTCCCTGATGGTAATGAGCATGCTCAACAACTTGTTTTGGACTTTTCTAACGAAAAGTTAACAAATATCAGCACCTATCAAGGTAACCCAATACCGCTGGTTCGTTTAGAACCTATCCTAGTTGGAGGCATCTATCCACTAAATAATGAAGACCGGGATTTAATCCAATTACAAGATGCACCTCAAGGCTTACTTGATGCTTTAATTGCCATTGAAGATCGTGATTATTATCAGCATTTCGGTATTTCACCCAAAGGCATTGCCCGTGCGATGTGGATCAATATTAAAGCAGGTAGCTTTGTACAAGGTGGTAGCACCCTAACTCAGCAATTGATCAAAAACTTCTACCTGAACTCTGATCGTAATCTTGCGCGTAAATTAATGGAAATCCCAATGGCAATGCTATTGGAACTTCACTACAGTAAAGATGAAATCCTAGAAGCCTACCTCAATGAAATTTATGTCGGTCAAGAAGGCGCGCGTGCCATCCATGGATTTGGCTTGGCATCTAACTATTATTTTGCACAACCAATCCAAGAACTAAAATTACATCAAGTTGCCTTATTAGCTGGCTTGGTTAAAGGTCCCTCATATTACGATCCTAGGCGCCATCCAGAACGTTCAAAAAGACGACGAGATCTAGTACTTAAGGTATTAAATGAGCAAAAATCGATTACGGATGCCCAATATAAGCAAGCCATCGCCATGCCTCTGGGCATCGTAAAACGAGCCAGTTTACTTAAAGGTGCATACCCAGCTTATTTAGATCTCGTTAAACGACAATTACGCCAAACCTATCGCGACCAAGATTTAAACTCCGAAGGTTTAAGAGTCTTTACCAGCCTAAACCCTATCGCTCAAAATAAAGCAGAAACTGCACTTGTAAACACAATATCTAAACTAGAAAAACGGCATGGCGGTAAGATAAAAAAATTACAAGGTAGTATGGTAGTTACCGAGCCACAAACAGGCGAAGTAATTGCCATAATTGGTGGTCGCCAAACACGTTATCAAGGCTTTAACAGAGCGCTAGACGCTGTACGCCCAATTGGCTCACTGGTCAAACCTGCCGTTTATTTAACAGCAATAGAGCAGGGTTACACATTAATTAGTGAGGTGGACGATTCTCCATACACTCTGACGATGAAAGATGGTCAAGTTTGGAGCCCAGAAAACTTTAATCATCAATCTCACGGTATGGTGCCATTACATCAAGCAATAGCGCATTCCTATAACTTGGCAACAGCACGTTTAGGCATGGACCTAGGACTAGAAAAAGTGATCAATACACTGCAACGTCTAGGCGTCACTCGGCCAATAGATGCCTTCCCATCTTTATTGCTCGGCGCGCAAGGTTTATCACCGATAGAAGTCGCTACTATGTATCAAACTATAGCCGCTAATGGTTTTCAAATGCCATTACGTTCAATTCGCATGGTGACCGATAATGCTGGACAGGAATTATCAAGTTATCCCTTCCAGCTCAAACAGACAGTTAGTAGCAATTCTATTCATTTACTACAGTATATGATGCAAGAAACGGCTCGCAGTGGCACAGCAAGATCGATCTATCATCACTTACCATCAAGCATCAATGCCGCAGGTAAAACAGGCACTTCAGATCAACAAAGAGATAGTTGGTTCGCAGGATTTACCGGTAATCGACTCGCCATTGTCTGGCTAGGACAGGATGATAATGCTTCACTGCCATTAACCGGCTCAAGTGGCGCATTACAAGCTTGGATAGACTATATGGCAACTGAAACTCTCGAGCCATTTGTTTCAGCATCGCCTGAAGGAATTGAGTATTTGTGGATAGATCAACAAAGTGGTCAACTATCGGCCGATCACTGTACTGGCGCTCAACAAATTCCATTCTTATTAGGTACCGGACCAACGTTAGCTGTAGATTGTGTAGGTCAGTATAATGATCCCGTATCAAAATCCATTAATTGGGTTAAACAGCTGTTTAGGTAAAAAATGAAATTAACAACAAACACGTATCGTATTGCAGTATTAACTGTAGTTCTAGCAATGGCTGGCTGTTCTAGCACCCTAGTGGTTCCAACTGAAGACCGCAATAGTACTTCACCACGAGTTGAACAGGCTAAGCCCGTAGTAAACGACGGTGCAATTGCGATTCCTTTACCAGAGGAAACGGTTAATCAATCACAACAATCCACTGCGCCATTGATGACGGAGCCTAACGCTATATCGGTACCGATGTCACCTTCGGTGATTAAACCAGCTCAGCAAAATACGGCCCTTGTAGCTTTACTCAATGAAGCAAATAGCTATTCTCAACAGGGCGATTTACGCTCAGCTCAAACCAGTTTACAACGAGCACAACGTATTGCGCCTCGCGATCCACAAGTATATTACGCTTTAGCCAATACCCATTTAACACTTCAAGATTACGGTCTCGCCGAACAAGTCGCTCTAAAAGGTGTATCTATCGTGCAAGGGCAACCCGATCAATTAAATCAGTTTTGGAATTTAATTGCCTTTATTCGTGAAGCGGCAGGTAATACTAGCGGCGCGAAACAAGCACGTGAAACGGCTAGTCGGTATTAAATACCTCGGTACTTTGAAGCTTGGCTTACGGTTAACACGACTCAAACAAAACAGTTATATCGTTTCTATTCAGTCACGCAAGTTTAAGACATCTTGCATGTCATATAAGCCCGATTGACGAGCTATTAGCCAAGTCGATGCCCGCATAGCACCTAGAGCAAAGGTCATACGACTGGATGCTTTGTGAGTAATCTCGACTCGTTCGCCCTCTGCCGCAAACATCACTGTATGGTCGCCGACAATATCACCAGCACGTACAGTCGCAAAACCAATGGTGTTGCGATCCCGTTCGCCAGTTCTGCCTTCACGGCCATACACAGCACAGGTTTTAAGATCACGACCTAATGCATCGGCCACCACTTCACCCATTCGCAATGCGGTACCAGAAGGTGCATCTACTTTATGGCGGTGATGTGCTTCGATAATTTCAATATCAACATCGTTACCCAGCACGCGTGCCGCAATATCTAGCAATTTAAGTGACAAGTTAACACCCACACTCATATTGGGTGCGAGTACCATAGAAACCTGCTGTGCCGCCTGTCCAATCTCGGTTTTTTGTTCTGCACTAAAGCCTGTGGTGCCGATAACTAAATGACAATTGTTGGCAACACAATGAGGCAATAAAGCCATGGTAACTTCTGGTAAGGTAAAATCAATAATTACATCTGAAGTTGCTGTTGCGACAGCAAGATCAGAGCTTATGGCAATACCCAATTTGCCAACGCCCGCTAATTCCCCAGCATCAGATCCCAATAGACTTGAATCAGCGCGATCAATCGCAGCACTTAATTCTAAGCCTTCGGTCTGTTCTACAGCCTGAATTAAACAACGGCCCATTCGACCAGCTGCACCATTGATTGCTATACGTGTTGCCATTTTGTTTATCTCATTTAAATCTAAATAAATACGGTCATCTTATTCGTTTTACTTTTCTTTGCGACTAAACACTAGCGAAATAAAGCTAGCGTAAAGTAAATGATTAACTCATTACTTAATCAAAAAACTTTTTAACCGCATCCAACCACGAACTATGTTTTGGGCTATGTTTACTATGACTACTACCTTGCAAGGTCTCTTCAAACTCCTGCAATAATTCTTTTTGTTTTTTGGACAGCTTAACAGGGGTCTCTATAATCACTCGGCACATTAAATCACCAATAGCACCACCACGCACAGACTTGATGCCTTTACCTCGCAAACGGAACTGCTGACCAGTCTGCGTTCCATCAGGAATTTTCAAACTAGCTTTA
>Ga0213868_10005190_pt1 | contig 11762 bp, 8 predicted proteins | sample PICome_9_FD_160087 | JGI IMG/M metagenome (GOLD analysis project Ga0213868, IMG submission 160087) | Coastal seawater microbial communities near Pivers Island, North Carolina, United States - PICO127 | ecosystem: Environmental > Aquatic > Marine > Coastal | place: USA: North Carolina | collected...
CCGCATGAGGAGCGGGTGAGAGACGTAGGCGGCGATCCCCCAGGCGCAGGAATCGTTAAGCCTCTGTGGACTTCAGCCAGCAGGCATTGGTTTCCAAACCATTTCAGGCTTTGTTCTCTGGAATGCCTGTCAGCCAAGGTCCTCAACATTTGCATAGAGGGCCCGGATATTGAGTAATGCCTTTTCGAGCAAATCCGCTTCCTCTTGTGTCAGGTTGCCTTGAGTCTTGGCTGCGAGCATTTCCAGTGAGTCCAGGACAGTGGCGGCGGCTTTGAGGTTGACGCTTGTTTCACCCGTGGATGGATTGGGGAGTTGCCCCAGAAATAATCCGGCGTTTTGCGCCTGCAGATAGACAAAGTCGTTGAATCGAGTATCAGGTTTTGGTTGGTTTGCCATTGGTTTGATGGGTTGGGTTAAATCATCTTAATGGATTGCTTATGGGCATACGGTAACGATGACCGGTTGGCTGCTAGCAAAATATTTCGCGGCAGCAGCCTTGATGTCCTCGGACTTGAGTGTGCGGATTTTGTCCGGTGTTTGAAGGTGGTGGTCTGCTTCAAAACCCAACAAACTGTCGATGGCACTGAGCCTTGCCAGCGAACCGGGCTTCTGGTTGGCGAGTGCATGGGAGGCAAGCCAGGTGGTTTTAACACTCTCCAACACTTTGTCGGGTATGCCGTTTTGGGCGATGTTGTTGATTTCCTCAAGCAGATGTTTTTGTGCTGTTTCAAGCTGCTCGGGTGAGGTGCCCAGGTAAAAGGCAAACATGCCTGTGCTTGTGCCGTGAAACTGGGTTGCTGACACATAATAGGCAAGGCCGAGTTCTTCGCGGATCTTGGTGAAAAGAGGGCCGGCCATATCCGTGCAATAGTCATGAATAAGTTCCAGGGCCAGATTGTCCTCGTCATGTGCTGAGGCCCCGATGAACCCAACTGCCAACACCGCCTGTTGTTTGTCGAGATGGAGGTCATGACTACTTGGAGAGGGAATTTCTTGTTGGGGATGGCTGAAGCGCTCACCGCTGGGCAGAGAGCCGAAATGCTTGTTCACTAACTCAAGAGCCAGCTCAGACTCAACATCACCAAAAATGGCAATCACAGAATTCTTCGCGGTGAAGTATTTCTGGTGATGGGCAACAAGAATGTCGCGGTCGAGCTGTGCCAACGAGTCCTCAGTGCCACTTGAACTGAGTCCGTATCCGTCCTCTCCGAACAAGGAGGGGCGCAGCCGCTTGAAGGCGACGGAAAGCGGATCGTTAGCCTGTTCCTGTAAACCCGCGATCATTGCCTTGCGCTCACGCTCAAGAGAGTCCTCAGGAAGCAGAGGGTTGGCAAAAGAGTCGGCAAGAATTTCAAGCATGATATCAAGGTCCGGGCTCAGGCAGGAGCCCGAGCTCAGGGTGGTATTATTGCCGCAGCTCACGCCGAAGCTTGCCCCCATGCTGTCCATCTCATCAGCGATTTGCTGCGCGCTGCGAGTAGTGGTTCCCTTGGTGAGAATTTTGCTCAGCAGGGAGTTGATGCCATTATTTGCCGGAGTTTCGGAGGGTAGCCCGGTCAGGGTGGCTATGGTCATTGAAACCGTGGGTAAGCGTGTGTCTTGCTGGGTGATCAGGGTCAGCCCATTGGCCAGAGTGTGTGTTGTTATTTCTCCACGTTGCCGGGGCTGAGCAGTGGCCAGATCTTTCTCAGCGCTTTGCTCAGGATCGAGTGAAGTGACGGTAAGTTTCTCAGGTATGAGGTGAGCGCGCGCGGCACGGGTCAAGTCGTCTGCAGTGACCTTCTCAAGCATCTCAATGTAATCTCGGGTGAAATCCAGATTTCTGGTCTCATGCCAGTTGGAGGCGAGATCGGATGCTCTGCCGGATGCGGTAGTAAGGGTGCGGAATTGACTGACCAACGACATGCGGGTGGCCTTGGTAATTTCTTTGGAGAGGTCCTCGTTTTTGAGTAATTCAATCTCGCCGAGGATGGTCTCTTGCAGCTCGTCTCTCTTGGCGTGATCCGTGATGGCAGATACGGCAAATAATCCGGGGCATTCAGGATCCGTCATGCACCATGCTCCGATGTGATGACAAAGCTCACTCCTCTCACGAATGTTTTGATACAAACGGCTCGAACGCCCGGTGCCAAGTATCATGGCCAGTAGATCAAGTGCTGGAGCGTCAGGGTGGCCCATTGCAGGAATCTGCCAAGCCATGGTGAGCTTGCTTGCAGGAATGGCGAAGGTGTTCCTGCGGAGGCGAAGGCCATGTTGTTGGGGCTCTTTGTAAACTGTTACGGGGTGGGTGAAGCTGCGAGGTATGTCCTGGGTGATTTCTTCTAGAAAAGAGAGCATCTCTTCTTTGATGAAATCACCGGAGATACTCAGAAATGTATTCTCTGTGGTGTAGCGCTCCTTGTGGTAGTTGAGCATGTCATCATGGCTGAGCTGGTTGAAGAGCTCCATGTGGCCGATAACAGGATGGCGGCGGGCATCGTGAGCATAGGCCGTGGAATAGAGTAGGCGGCCGTTTCTGTCATCCGGGTCATCCATGCCCATGTCAATTTCACGGCGGATGACCCCTTTTTCCTTTTCAAACTCATCAATGGGGAAGCTTGGTTTGAACACCATTTCAGTGAGTATTTTGAGAAAGGTGTCAGCACTTTCTGAAGGGCCGTCAATGTAGTAAACTGTGCGGTCAAAGGTGGTGTAAGCATTCCACTCCCCGCCCGCAGCTTGCACCGTATCTGAGATTTCTGTGCCGTCATAGTTCTCCGTGCCCTTGAAAACCATGTGCTCGAGGAGATGGGAAAGTCCTGCTCCCAGATGATCGCCCTCGTGAATACTTCCCGTCTCCACCCAAGCCTGTGTGCTGATGACAGGTGCCGAGCAATCAGCATCGAGAAGAACCGTAAGGCCATTTTCGAGGACATGGCTGGTAGCTTTGGTAGCAGGGAATTGCATGGCGAAAACTTGGGTGTATAGCACCTTATATGCAAGGATGGAATGCGGGCTTGGCCATAGGCTCCTGACCAGAATTTAGTTGCAAGATTATGGATTAAAACATAAGGTAATGCTTATCTGCTGTGTGCGACCGCTAATGGTAGTACGCCCGAACCGATAGACTATACCTGGGGGCGGCCCCTACGATCTGATGTCATGCCTTTTCAGGAAGACAAAGGAGCGGAGGATGTCCCCAACCTATTGAGTGCACGGAATCGTGGCTCATACACCATGGACGGCACAGCGGATTCTTTTTTTCAAGTTAAGCTTGAATGCCACCGCCGATCTCGATCAGTGGTGGCATTTTTTTGTGGTAAAAAACGGTGTTATTCACCTGCGATCTGTGGACAATGTGCCCCGTGCCCGATGAAGTAACCAGCAAGTCTGCAAGAGCAGCTACGGTCAAGACTGAGATTTTGGGGCTGAATGATCAACCATTCAGCCTCAAGTGTGGTGATGTTTTGCCTGAAATCGAGGTTGCTTATCAAACTTGGGGGTCGCTCAATGAGGATGGGTCCAATGCTATTCTTCTCTCCCACGCTTTATCCGGTTCTCATCATGCAAGTGGCTACAACCCCGATCTTCCCGAGGCGGGGGATTTGTGGAAAGAAGAACTATACGCTGGTTGGTGGGATGAATTTATGGGGCCAGGCAAGGCACTGGACACTGACGAGTATTTCATCGTCTGCGCCAATTATCTAGGGGGCTGCTATGGCACTACAGGCCCAAGGTCCATCAACCCTGCAAGTGGTAAGCCCTATGGTTCCAAGTTTCCTCAGCTATCGGTCTCCGATCAGGTCAAGATGCAAGCTGCGTTGATCGACGCACTTGGGATCAGTAAGTTGCGCGCGGTGGTCGGCCCTTCGGTGGGTGGGTTAGTGGCATTGTCATTTGCAGCTACTTATCCCGACAGGGTTAAAACGGTGATTCCGATTGCCAGCGGATTAAAAACCACGGTGTTGAACCGTCTCATTCTGTTCGAACAGATTCTGGCCATTGAAAACGACCCTTATTTCAATGGTGGCGATTATTACGACGGACCTCACCCTGATTACGGTTTGGCTCTGGCGAGAATGATCTCACACAAGACGTTCGTACATTTGGATGCCATCGAGAACCGTGCACGCAGAGAAGTGCGGCAGGACAATGAGGCGCTCGCATGGTACAAGGTTCAGGACACTTTCCAGAGTTATATGCTTCACCAAGGTAAAAAATTCGTGAAGCGTTTTGATGCCAATACCTACCTGCGGATCATTGATATGTGGTCTCGTTACGATGCCTGCAAGGAAGCAGGGGTTGGCTCTGTTCAAGAGCTCTTCAAAAAATGTGCAGATCATGATCAGGAATTTCTGGTCTTCAGTATCGACTCTGATTTTTGCTTCTACCCTGAGGAGCAAGCCGAAATTGTAGCTGGCCTCGAAGCTGCAGGCATTGATACCATGCACATTACGGTGCATTCCGACAAGGGGCACGACTCGTTCTTGTTAGAGCCTGCGCTTTATACGCCCCATATCAAATACGCGCTCTCCAAGTAGCTAGGGGGTCTTCTTGCATCTTGAGTTCAGCCATCAAGACGGTGGGCGACTCATGTTTCATTGCTTAACGGTTTGATCTGGGCTGCCTGCATTGAGGTGTTAGTGCTATTTTTTGGCGTTTCATCATTGCATTTCGTTCTCAATGATATGTAATGATATTGGTTAAATTTGTTTAATACGATGCAGGCTACACTTCACGAACCCGAAATTTCTCAGGACTGCGCACCATTAACCGATGGTAGGGGGCTCGGTGATTGTCTTGTGGCAAATCATAAGCTTCGGGAATTAATGACCACCGAGCTGTCTCAAGCAGGCTTTGGAGTCGTCCCCAACTCCAAAGCCAATGCTCAGACAGTTCATATCCCCGTTGACCACTGGATAGAGATCGGTGCCTTGTGCATGCTTGCTCAGTCAGATACAGCCGTATGTTTGCTTGATAAACGCGGTGATCTTGTTGCTTGGAAAGGTGCTGAGAAACCACAGCAGTGTGGTGATGATATTGTCACAGAAGCCAAATGCTTCAGAATAAAGTATCCTTGGGATCTTCTGAAGCTCAATGAGGAGGTGCTCTCCATGATGGATAATTCTGATATCTCAGGGGATATCCACCCCTTAGCCTATATTGACGGACATGTTCACTTAGGGAAGAACTCAAGAATTCTTCCGGGTGTCTACATTGAGGGAAATGTTATTATAGGTGAGGGCTGTAAGATAGGACCGAACGCCTATATCCATGGTAATACTTCCATTGGTGACCATTGCAGTGTTGGTAATGCCGTGGAAATAGCCAACTCGGTTATCTACCCCCACACACATGTAAAACACCTCAGCTACGTGGGAGATTCCATCCTTGGCTCCCACGTTCAGCTGGGTGCGGGCACGGTGGTTGCCAACTACCGCCATGATGGCACCAATCACCGGTCACTGGTGAAGGGCAGGCTCATCGATACACAGCGTAAAAAGTTTGGTGCGGTGATCGGAGACGGAGTTCGCACAGGGATTAATACTTGTGTTTACCCAGGCCTCAAGATCGGGCCGGGGCGCATGACGAGCCCCAATGCTACGGTTGACAAGGATTTGATGTCCTCCCGGATCACGGGAAGAGATACGATGAGTTTCCAGATTTAACGAGTAGATTAGGGCTTTTCGCTCTCCTCGGTTAATTCAGGTGGTAACTCACCTCCGTGGCGTATGTCTGTGGAGGTGATTTCAAAGACGATATCCTCCGCGATATTGGTTGCCAAACCGCCCACGCGATCCAGCCAGCGGCAGATAAATACCAGATCGAGATAATCACGATAATGCCCGGTTTTACTCTCAAGTTTCGATGAGAAGAAGCGGGCCGTCTTTTTGTGGATTTTCTTTAGTCCTTTTTGTTGCTCGATGACTTTGAGTGCCAGTTCAGTGTTGCTGTCAGCATAAGCCGTTACCGCATCTGCAAGCATGGTGGCTGATGCTTGGTAGAGGCCTTCAATGCGCCCGATTTCAGGGACTTCATCGTTTTTGAGCATCTTGCGTGCGCGTTTTGCAATGCTGACTGCTTGGTCTGAAATACGCTCAAGGTTGGTGGCGGTTTTCATGGAGCCAATGACCATGCGCAAGTCAGTGGCTACAGGCTGGAAACGGACGATGATTTGCAATCCAAGGTTGTCGATTTCGATTTCAAGCTGATCCTCGTCCTCATCATCGGCAATGGCTTGGTTGCAAAGTTGTTTGTCGCGCTGTAAAAGTCCTTGGATAGTATTATGAAGATTGCGCTGGGCGCCAGCTGCCATGGTTAGTGTGGTTTCTCTGAGGTTTTGCAGAGAATCGTTGAAGTTGCTCAGAATATGTTCGCCGGTTTGCATGTTGATAGATGGTTGGTATTGAAATCAAGTGGTGTGGTTTTAGCCGAATCTTCCTGAGATGTAGTCCTCGGTTTGTTTGGCTGTGGGATTGGTGAAAATATGGGTGGTAGATCCGTATTCGATAAGCTCGCCCAAGTAGAAGAAGGCAGTGCGGTCTGAAATACGGCTGGCCTGCTGCATCGAGTGGGTAACGATAACGATGGTGAATTCCTTGCGCAGCTCAAGCATCAGTTCTTCAACCTTTGCGGTAGCGATCGGGTCGAGTGCGGAGCAGGGCTCGTCCATCAGGATGACCTTGGGTTGGACGGCGATAGTGCGCGCAATGCAGAGACGTTGCTGCTGGCCGCCGGAGAGGCCAAGAGCTGAGTCTTTGAGACGGTCTTTGACTTCATCCCATAAAGCGGCGCCATGGAGGCTTCTTTCAACGGCCTCATCAAGTGAACTTTTCTTTTTGATCCCCTGAATACGCAGGCCGTAGGCTACGTTATCGTAGATACTCTTGGGAAAGGGGTTGTATTTCTGGAACACCATACCGACTTGCTTACGCAGCTCGATGGGGGAGACATCCCTGGCGTTGATGTCTTGACCCATAATCTTGATTTTTCCGTTGGTAATACATGAGGTCTCTACCAGATCATTCATGCGGTTGAGGCAGCGGATAAGCGTGGATTTGCCGCATCCTGATGGCCCGATGAAAGCGGTTACCTGCTTTTCGGGGATATCCAGGGAGATGTTTTGCAAGGTGTTGGTTTTGCCGTTGTCATAGGAAAAAGAGAGATCTTCAATATGGATCATGGTTTTTCCACCAAGCGCATCCTCGGTGATAGTTTCGGCATGCGGATGCTCAGTATGAGCCGGGTCCTGACGCATGGGAGCATCCGGTGCTTCCGTTGGTGCCGTAGTGACGGCCTGACCAGACAGGGCGGCGGTAGGATCATTAGTAGCTGAGTTCTGCTGATTCATAATTTAATCTAGTAAGTTTGATAGGATGTGCGCAACGAGGGGGTAGATGGTTACCACTTGATTTTGTTTCTGACCCGCACTCGCAGCCAGATTGATATTGCAGCAAAGGACATGACGATAAGCATAAACACCAATACGGAGCCGTACTGCATGGGCTGGGTGTATTCAGATTGGGGAATGCGCCCCGCCACGGTGTAGATGTGATAAGGCAGGGCTTGAGCGGAGCTTTGGAGAAAATCGAGAAACTTATCGAAGCCGGTAGATTTCAAGCCTTCCCATGGCAGCTCTGATTTTTCAGCAACCGCCGCGGTGAACATAATCGGGGCAGTTTCACCTGCTACCCGGGTAATGCCCAATACGGAGGCCGTTAATATCCCCGGAAATGCGTAGGGCAGCACAGCTGTGCGGATGGATTGCCATTTGGTTGCTCCGAGAGCAAGAGAAGCCTCTCGAAAGCCCATCGGAACAGCTCGTAAGGATTCTTCGCAGGAGGTGATAATCACGGGAAGTACCATCATGGCGAGGGTGAAGCCTCCGGCAAGGATTGATGTGCCCCAGCCTTGAAGTGATAACCAGATCCAGCCATCGTAAATGAGTCTGGAGCCCTCGGCCGTGGCGACAGTACTGAGCTCACTGCTACTGAGGTCGGATTTCCCGGCCACGTAAATCTGTTGTTGTTCGATCATGCGCAATTCAGGTTCTGAGCCGAGTTTGACGAGTGGAACCATCAAGGTGCTGGAAGCCTTGGGGGTAGATGTCACACATGGGGCAAGGATGACAAAGAGACCCAAGCCAAAGAGACCGAACACGATGGAAGGAACCCCCGCAAGGTTGAGCATGGCCAGCCGGATTGTTTTTACGAATGTGCCTGCTCGGGCATACTCATTGAGGAAGATGGAAGCTGCAATACCCGTGAAGAGAGCAACCATCATGCAAATAATGACGAGTAGACCTGTGCCCACAATCGGGCCGACAACGCCCCCTCCTGAGTAGGAATGGGTTTCCTCGCTGGTGGTGATGAATTTTCCAGTGGCTTCGTTAGCCGTGGCAATGCTCTCCCGATCCTCGGTATCAAGCAGGATTTCGGCGTCTTTGGTAATATCAAAGCGGATGAACGGAGTTTTATTGATTGTTGTGGATTGGTTTGCCGTTTTCAGACCGGGATTAGATAAAGTAAGTGTTTGCCAGAATGTTTTTGGGACCTTGAGGCCTGTGATGTCCTCGTTGATAACAATAGCGCCTTTCTGCGGGTTATGAAGGTGCTGGGCGCCGTATTTTTCAAATACGGCTAGTGCCGCAGGAGTGGTGACATGATTGCCGCCGGTTAAGAGGAAGTCATGAAAAACTTGGGTGTATGGAACCTCCTCCTCGGCCTTGAGTGGCAGTGTGCCACGCTCTTCCTCATCAAAGGCCGTGAAGTAGAGGTCTGCTGAAACCGTAATGGTCTGTTCCTCGGGGATGATGGTTTGGTTGATTTTGTCCGGCTCATCATCAGCGAAGGTCTGGCGCATCTTGAAGATCAGCTCGGTAGGCACCAGAGCGTCATGTGCAGGCTTGCCGATGGGATAATCCCCAGCTGCGACCGTTACTTTGTAATTGTTGAGCTCGATATTACGTGTGGTGACATCAGCCGGAAGAATTTTGGGATCAGAAGCAACAAGGGCTGCAAAATCCTCTTTTATCATGCTGATTTTCTTATCGGCATGTAATTGGAAGCCAACAAGAGCGTTGGTGTCGCGCTCGGTGTAGATGACGTAAAAATCAGGATTCAAGCTTTCAAGCTCTCCGAGATATCCTTGCCCTATGCGTGAACCGGTCAATAGATCAAAAGTGATGAATTCGGTAGGCTTTTCAAACTCAGTTACATTGGCAAGCCATTGATCAGCATTGGGATTGTTAGCGAGAAGCCCCTCAAAGTTTTTAGCCGGTATTTCAACTCCTTTGCTTTTTTCAACTTGGGTAACAATCAAGGTTTGGGGTTTCTTGGTGAAAAAAGACCAGCCTTTTTGCCAGAGGACGGGTGCTCCTTCGTAGATGATCTTGCCGAAGATTCCAAATGCGGCAAGGATGATCGAGTAGGTGAACACAATGAGGATCAGCCTTGTTACAGTCTCCTTGGTGTTGAGGCTGTTGCGTTGTTTACAGAACGGATTGTTTTTTGAAGCCATGGGTCTGTAGCGAGAAATGATGCGGGAGTCAGGAGTGTTTGCTGAGACGTTTAAGAGTCGTTTGAGCGATGTAGTTCAAACTTAGTGCGATGACAAAGAGCAATAGGCCGACCATGAACAAGGCGCTCCAGTGGAGGCTGCCCTGTTCAACTTCACCGATTTCCTGAGCCATGATGCCCGTCATTGAGTGTGCCGGGTCAGAGATTGAGTCCGGAATGGCGATACGCCCGCCCATAACCAACAGGACGACCATGGTCTCGCCGATGATACGGCCAAATCCCAGTAGCACTGCTGCAATGATTCCCGAAGCACAACTGGGAATGATGACTTTGATCACGGTTTGCAGGTCGGTAGAGCCCAGAGCCAGTGCAGCCTCCTTGTAGGCTTTGGGAACGTTATTAAGTGCGTCTTCGGCTAATGTGAAAACCGTCGGTATGGACATCAGGGCTAGAAGAATGCCGGCAGTGAGAATTGTTTTATCTTGTTCCACTGGGAAACTTGGTATCCAACTCAGTAGCGGGCTCTGAGAATACTCCTGGATAAGTGCGCCCACGACAACGACACCAAGGAAAGCCATGACAATGGACGGGATCGCGCCAATGAACTCGACAATGGGTTTGATCCAACGCTGTTCGAACGGGGAGGAAAGGCGGTTGACGTAGATGGCACCACCTACTGCGAAGGGTACGGCTAAAACGATGGCGACAAGTGCCACAAGAAATGAGCCCATGAGCAAAGGAAGTACTCCGTAGAAATCCTGCCATGATGAGTTCGAAACCCATTGAGTCCCCATGAAAAATCCTGCCATGGACTGACCAATGGTCACGGGGCTTTTGTGTGACCAGGTTTCCATCTTTTGGCGTTTGGCCTCCACGAGGGGGAAAAATGAGCTGCCGAGGGATTGGGTTTTTTCCAGTAGCTCCCGGGCTTTGCTACCCTCAAAAGCCTCACTGCCCGGCATCGATTGAAGTGCCTTGCGGGTTTGCTCCACCAGAGCATCCTGAACGACCAGATGCTCATCGAGTGACTCATAGAGTGGTCTGTTCAGACGCTCGTATTCGGGGGTTTCAGTGAGGATGCGCTCTGCCTTGATCAGGTCCATTTGGCGGTCCTGCTCGTTTTGTGCCAGTTTTGCCTTGATGAGCTGGGCTTCCTGTCGCTCTGCCGCCGTGGAGTGAGTTTCCGCCTGTCCCTTGTTGTCCGATGCTATGAGACGGTATTTTTTCAGATAGCTGTTGAAGGGGGTTTGAGGTGCAATTAGCATCTGCCGAGCCTCCGCAAGTTGTTGCATGTGGGGCAGGGCGAGGATTTGCGCGGTTTTTTCAGCCTCGGTTTTTCGAATGCCTTTGATGAAGTCGCTTGTTTTTCCTGTGATGATGTTACTCACCACCGAAGAGCGTATATCCTCTATATACTTGTCCTCAGTCAGCAGGCTCCTGTTATCAAGGTCAGAGTAATGAATATTGCGCAGAGTATCTTCCGCACGCCGCCGCAGGGCTTGTGTGGCATCTTCAAGGCGTGTATTGGCCATGTCCAAGTCTGCTTGCACAAGTGGTTCAGTTGATTGGATTTTATCGACATTGCTCTTGGCTCGCTGGAGTTCTTTACGCTCATACACGAGTTTTTTCTGAGCCTTGCTTTTAAAGTCACTATGGACAGCCTCCAAATCATACAGGGCTCCGAGGCGATGCTTGAGCTCGTAGGCAGGGACTTGGCTGGCGAGTGAAGAGAGCTCTTTTTGTGCCTCAAGCTGGTCTGAGGCGTAGTCTGTAAATTCCTGACCAGAGAGCCGATAGAGTGTCAGGCTTTTTTGATACTGGGGGAGGAAATTCCAGGCGTGATAAGCCAGAAAGCCAACAATCAAAAAAATGAGCACAACTGCCATTGTGGCGTTACCTCCAAAGAAGTATTTAATGGCCTCCTGCTTGCCTATACCCAGAATTTTGAACCCGGAGGATTTCCCGAATGGACCACTCGTGCTGGATTTCTGTGTCTTGGTCATTCTTATCAGTGGAAAAAGGCGTAAATTCTGTGAACAGTTGATCGCAAATAAAGCACCGCACAAGAATAAATTCCTGTGCGGTGCAGTATTATTATGTGTGAAATTGGCGCCTCGGTGCCCAATGATTACTTGGCTGGGATGAAACCAACCTTGGTGACCACTGCAGCAGCCTCAGTAGCACTGGTAGCCCATTGGATGAACTTTGCAGCTTCACCGGTGGGCTCACCCACTGTGTAGTAGTAAAGGTTACGAGATAGGGCAT
>Ga0213868_10005191_pt1 | contig 11761 bp, 10 predicted proteins | sample PICome_9_FD_160087 | JGI IMG/M metagenome (GOLD analysis project Ga0213868, IMG submission 160087) | Coastal seawater microbial communities near Pivers Island, North Carolina, United States - PICO127 | ecosystem: Environmental > Aquatic > Marine > Coastal | place: USA: North Carolina...
CATATTCGTGCCCCCAGTGACAGCCCAGAGCGCCAACTGATCCCACGGCAACAAATATCCGGTGAAAGACAGCAACAGCGTCAGGGTCAGCAAGATTACGCCGATAACCCAGTTGAACTCACGAGGTGGCTTATAGGCGCCGTGGTAAAACACGCGAGCCATATGCAAGAACACCGCGAGCACCATCAAATGGGCTCCCCATCTGTGCATGTTCCTGACCAACAGACCGAATGTGACCGAGGTCTGGAGGTTTTGGATGTCGTTCCAAGCTGCCGTTGCTTCCGGACGATAGAAGAACATTAGGAAGATGCCGGTCACAGTGAGCAAAATGAAAAGGAAAAAGCTCAGCCCGCCAAGGCAGAGTGTGTAGCTGACCTTGACTGCGTGCCGCTTCACCTTGACAGGGTGCAAGTGGTAAAGCACCGAGTTCATGATGACGTAGCTGCGGTTGCGCGGACTGTCGGTGTAGCCCTTCCGGAAAATCGAGCCCGGGCGGAAGATCGAACTCCAGGCCTGGCTGCCCTGCGTTGCGTCGACCGCCGAGTTAAGGCGATCCTTTACTGTTGGGCGTGGTTTGTCGTCAATCGTCTTTGACATGAATCTCTCTCAGAGCCTCATCCCATAGCCGTAGCCATGGTTGTTGGTACGCATGTGATAGTCGCCGGCTGCCGTCGCAGCACCGGCTTTACCGAGGATGATGACCCCGGTAGGGCAGCGGTCGACGCAGAGCGCGCAGCGCGTGCAAATGTCATCGTCGATCGTGAACATGAAGGCGTCCGACGGGTCTGTCCCTGGCTGCTCAGTGCCGATCGCTTCGGACACGGCCGACGTGTTGACCATGTGGATGCACTTCCACGGACAGATGTCGACGCAGCCTTCACAGGCAATGCACTCGGTCTGGTCGATATGAATGAACTGCTTCGGCTTGACGGCCTTACTCAAGTAGTCGGCGTCAACCTCCACCAGCGAGTATTCGTCGGTGAACGGCATCATTGGCGGATTGGCGTCAGTTTTGGCCATTACTGAACCCCGCAGTCACGCAGGCTGCGCTCCAAATTTGCGTTCGGGAGGTTGACCACGGCATACAAGGCACCGGACGTCAAGGCGGCGAATCGGGGGACGGGCATCGCCGGTCAGGCCTTCTTTACCAAGGGACGGCCGTACGTGGAGGTCGGGAGTGCGGTCTGGGTTTCCTTGTAACGGTTTTGCCACCAGACAGCCAGGAAAATGTTCAGACCGAAGAAAACCGCATGTAGCAACACCGCGACGATGTCACGGAGCGCTTCATATTGCAGGGTGATTGGGTTCCATCCGCCCTGCGATACAGGCTTGAGAAAGCCTCCCCAGCCGATCAGAAGCTTGTCTTTGCTCCATCCGAGGTCCTTGTCTGCATGGTCAATCCACTGGTGCGGCAGGACTCCATAGGTCAAAAAAAGAACTCCGAATGCGTACGTGCTTCCGATCATTGCTTCGCCCCAACTAACTGGCTTGCCCTGGGGACGACGCTTTCCGTACGGAATCACTGCCAGCGACAGACCCAGAGACGCTACGAGAGACACGATGAACGCCTGGTTGACACCCGGCCACTTCAAGACATCAATAGCGATCATCGCAGTTGTTGCATCCATTTCATCTGGTTGTTTCAGGAGGTCGTAAGGGCGCTGGTGGATGTGCGCCATGTTGTCGTTATTTGAGTTACGAGAGACGTAAGGCGTCTCGTGAATTCAATCACGAACCTTACTCGCCCGAAGAGATTGAGAGAAGTCTGGCACGCAAGTGTCACGCGCGCGCCAGGTTGTGCGAAAGTGCACGAACTCAGGAGTTCCGACAGAGTTGTCGACATGATTCAACATCCAATCGAACACCGACCAGAGTCACACCTCACAAACGCAGAGAGATTACCGATGGATTCACGCGAGTAAGAGTTGTCCATCTATCATCTATCCAGTGACTGAGATCCCCGAACATCTCCTGAAGCGGTCGCGCGAACGGCGTGACGCGATTGGTCAGGGTGGCGATGCAGCCCCCACTGCGGACGCTCCGACGACGGCGGTCGAAAAGTCGGCATCGGCAACGCCAGCTGCGGCTCCACCACCGCCGAGCGGTCCGGCTGAGCGGGTTGCGGCAGCCGAACCTGCGGCACCAAAGCCGCCAAAGCCCGACCCACCCTACGTCGTCGCTGCCAAGCAGCGCCGCAAGGTGCCGTTCTGGGCAATGGCGACGCTGTCGCTGATGCCAGTCTGGGGCTTCATATACGTCCGAGCCTTAACCGATGGCGGCGAAGTTTCTGAGGGCCCTCTCGCCGCCGGTGCCGAGATCTACGGCAACTGCGCCAGCTGCCATGGAGGCGGAGGAGGCGGAGGCGTTGGCTACGCCTTTACCGAGGGCGAGGTCCTGAAAACCTTCCCGAACATAGAAGATCAAGTTCGTTACGTCTTCTACGGCACCGAGCAGTACAACCTTGCTGGTGTTGAGGTCTACGGCAATCCCGATCGCGAGGGTGGTCCGCACTTGACCGGCGAACGAGGTGTTATGCCTGGGTTTGGCGGACAGCTTTCTGCCTACGAAATCGTCGAGGTCATCTGCCATGAGCGCTATACGTTGGGCGGCGCCGACCCGACCAGCGAGGAGTACGCATCAGAGTATGAGGCGTGGTGCTCGGGCGAGGCTCCAGTGTTCGAAGCAGTCGAATCTGGTGAACTCGATCTCCTTACTCTCGAGGGGGCAGAAGAGTTTGACGTCAACGGAGAAACCGTGACTGTCGTTCCAGTTGGTCCGGCCCCCGTTGCAGGTAGGGCTGGCGCTGCTGTCGAGTAAATCGGCACGCAGTAGGGCGTGCGACAGGCACAAGATGTGTTTTTCATCCGCCAAAATGAAGTTCTTATCGGGCCAGACTGACATCAATGGCCGTGAGCGCTGATCCTCACTCCACCGACGTTCTCGTCATAGGTGGCGGCCCAGCAGGGTCGGCTGTCGCTGCGAGACTTGCGGACGAGGGCCACGACGTCACCCTCGTAGAAAAGCGGGCCGAAGGGCGACATAAGTCTTGCGGTGATCTGTTGTCTCCGCGTGCTGTTGCTGAGCTCAGTCAACTCGAAATCGACCCGATGTCATTCGGCGGCCACCCAATTCAGGGCGTCCGAATGATTTTTGGACGCCAGCGCGCCGATACTCCCTGGCCCGAACGCCACGATATGCCGCATCACGCTGTAGTCATCCGCCGCGACGAGCTCGACGAACAACTTCGCCGCCGCGCACGAAATGCTGGCGCGACTGTCTTAATGGGACATGAAGCGACCACGCCAATCTCGGAGCGCGGGTTTGTACGCGGCGCCACAATGACGCTGGCAGACGGCACGATCCGCGATGTGAACGCTCGGTTCATTGTCGTTGCTGATGGCGCAAGTAGCCGATTCGGTCGAGTGCTCGGTACAAGTCGCCAACGTCGTTGGCCCTACGCGATTGCGGCACGTACATATTTTTCTTCGCCACGTCACCGCGACGCCTGGGTTGAAACCTCGCTCGGCCTCTCCGATCCGCAGGGCAATCCGGTCGCCGGATACGGATGGGTCACACCCATGGGAGACGGAAACGTCAACGTCGGTGTCGGTGTTCTGTCGAGCTACCGAGACATCAAAGGTCTCAATACGCTGAAGCTGTTGACAGCGTTCTCTGACCATGTTGCGGCGGATTGGGGCCTCGATCCGACTCAGCCTCTTAAATCCCCGACACGCCTTCGGTTGCCGATCGGTGGGTCTGTCGGCCCAAAAATGGGCCCAACGTTCTTAGTCGTCGGCGACGCGGCGGGAGCGGCCAATCCATTCAGTGGCGATGGCATCGATGCAGCGTTAATGGGTGGCCGTCTCGCCGCCAATGTGTTGCATGAAGCGCTCACCACTGGCAACTCGACAACGTTGCAACGATATCCGGTCGTCGTTGCCGAAGAGGTCGAGGCCTACCGCAAAGTCGGCCGGCTCTCCGCACGATTCCTCGGACGGCCTGCCATTTTGAAACCGGCGCTGCGTCTTGCGACACGTAGTGACGCAACCATGGGGGCGGTGCTCCGGATCGCAACAAACGCACTCCGCGACGACGACACCGCTGGTGGGGCGGAACGGGCGTATCGCCTGGCATCACTCGCAGCAAAGTTCGCGCCGAGCTGGTAGCCGAAATGGGTGTAATCGTGGTCGAGGGAATAGACGACGGAGCGTGGGTCTCTCATCTGGCTACCACACTCCCCCACTTCGACGTACATGACGTCGCCGCCGAGGTGAAGCCCGACTCCGTTACCCACGTGGTGATGTGGCGACTCCCGACTCAGCATTTGGAGGCGTACACCAACCTTGAGGGGATTCTTTTGTTGGGTGCGGGCTACGACCATCTCGACCTTGGCAGCCTGCCGAATGTCCCGGTCGTGCGTTTGATCGATCCGGCGATGGCCGATGACATCGCGCTCTACGTCCTCAGTTGGGTCATTTACTTTCAGCGCGACTTCGACCGCTACGCCACAATGCAAGCGACAGCGACCTGGCAAAGCGCTCTGAAGCCTGTCTTTGCCCGCAACTTCACAGTCGGTGTTCTTGGCTCGGGGGCAATCGGCAGCATCGTCCTTACGACGTGTGCAGAGCATGGATTCGCCACAGTGGGATGGTCTCGTTCGGCCCATGATCGTCCACTGAAGGACTTCTTCCGAGACTGCGATGTGGTAGTTGATCTCGTTCCGCTCAACAACGCCACCCGGGGCATCATTGGCGCACCTGAGCTGACTGCACTCGGTGATGGTGTATTGATCAACGTTGGCCGTGGCGCCACGGTGGACACCCCGGCGTTGATCGGAGCACTCAACGGCGAGTTGCGCGCGGCGGTGCTTGATGTTTTTGACTCTGAGCCGCTCCCGGCCGACTCGCTGCTGTGGCGTCACCCGAAAGTGTTCGTGACTCCCCATGTTGCAGGGCGTTCTGACCCAGTGACCGCCGCACCGGTGATTGCTGCGAGCATTGCCGAACTTGGTGCCGGTCGAACTCCCCCTGGCACGATTAATCGGTGACTAGTCCCTCGATTAAAGAATCGCTCCTCGGCCACAGACGCAATAATTGACCCCGCACGCCTAGTGCTTCTGAACTGCTCCTCGCATGAAGGTGCGTACAAGGGCTAACGACGACCTACCAATGAAGGCCTGAGTGCTGCAGTGATCATTGACAGCAACTCGAAGCATGGACCTCGATCAAGTCAGGATCGGAGAGCGACGTTGAAGCAGCGCTCCTGCAACGACCCGAGGGCATAGTTCTCGTAGTCGACACCGTCTGCGGCGTAGAGCGTGCGGCACGACTCGCTCCAACTTAGTGCCTCTGCGGATGACATGCGGTGAACGACCTGCATCACACCGCCCTCGTACACGCGGTACTCAGCCCATGTTCCCGGAAAGTCCTTGGTGCAGCCGATTTCGATCGACGGAATACGCGACTCGCTCATCATCCGAACTCGGTGGCGATGAGTATGACCCGCAGTGTATGCGATGAGATCGGTGCGCCGGGCGGCGACTTGGTCGAGCAGATCGCTGCCATCTGGATGCAAACCAAAATACGTGTCGCTGCGACGACCGCCTGGTTGACCGACCCATTGCTGATGGTGGCCCATTGCTATCACCGGTTGGTCGCTTGCGGCACACACAGCGTCAAGCCAATCGATCTGCTCAGGGTCAAGCCGACCAGTAGTTTCGCCCGGAATCGTTGTGTCGAGCAGCGCGACCGTCATTCCGTCGACCTCAATTACCCGATCACCGGCGTAGCGATACTGGTGGTGGTAGCTGTCGTGATTTCCGCGCACAACGTGCAGCCGTTCGCCAAATGGCACGCGGTAGCATGACTCGAAAGCCGCCCATTCCTCTGGACGCCCGTCGACTGAAAGGTCACCCTTGACGATGACCGCAACGGGATCGATGCCAAGCATTTCGGTTGCTGCCGTTCGGTTCATCACCTCGGGATACGGCTCAGCACCGTCCGGCACGCGCCGCACCGGCCCTATCGAGTGCTCATCGAGCCGGCCCGCCTCCCGTTCACCGAAGTGCAGGTCATTAACCGTGGCAATGCGTGACAGCAGTTGGCCCGGCGGACGTGCCAAAGTGTGGGCCATGGCGCCATCGACGGTGTACTGAGTGTCAGGGTCTAGCCCTTCGAGCCGCACGACTCGAGTTCCCTCGTGCGCCACGATCAGGTCATCAGCAACAGTGGTGATGGTCGTGGTCATTTCAGTTTGGGATCATTAGACCTTGATCACGACGGAACCGACGATCTTGTCGTGCCATGTCTGATTCTTGTCGTCCCACAGCATCCACAGGTAGCCGAGGGAGAAGATCTGGCTCGAGATGAACGAGGCAAACAGTTGGCGCCCAAGCGCCTTTCCGATTCCAATGGGCTCACCAGTCGTTTCTCCGACGACTTTGACGCCGGCGATCTTGCGGCCCCAGGTCTGGCCCGTCGTACCGAGCGATCGAATGTACAACACGATGACAATGATGAAGCCGACTGCAATCAGTAACCCACCGAGCCCGATCTGAACTCCATTGGGCTCACCAGCAGGGCACACAATCTTGTCGCCAACGCTCACGCAGTTATTGAACGCACTGCCGATCAGGTAGCCGCCCGGGATCGCGAAGGCAACGATGAGCAGCCCATACAGAAAGCCATCCAGCAAATAGCCACCTAGGCGCTGCCAAAAGCCAGCACGCTCATGACCGTCGACTGGACTTGAGGAATACGCCTGGTATCCAGGCGGGGGCGCTGCTCCGTACGGCGGTGGTGCTCCGCCACTCAACGGTGGCGGTGGCGGTGGCGGCGGGTCCATTGGAACGGTCACGTTCCCATTGTTCCAGATCAGCCGGCGGCCGGCTGGCCTCTCAGCGCCAGGGGCGCAAGCGACGGACCGGTAACGGACGCGCCCACGACCGGCTGCTGAACCGCCACGCTGTGTTGCGGGGCTCAGCAACAGGGCCAAGAACGCTCGCACGTGGCCACAATGCTTCGGTTGCTGCCATGATCGCGGCAGCTTCTTCGTCGGTGGGAACGGCAGCCCCCGACACAGAAAATGATGTGTTCATGCTGCTCACACTACGTGCCACTGCTCTATGGGCCTTCCTTGTCCATCGACGAACTGGTGCGTCGCAGTCGTAGTTAGGGTACTCCGGTGGTCTGGCCATGGAAAATGCGTCGCAACGTGTTGGCGTACCCCACGCAAATCTTGCGAAGAAGATCAGCGAGCATGGCACGCACGATGAACTGCGCGAAGGCGTGCGTCAATTAAGGAACTTTCCATTCGTCGCATCCGCCACCGCAGAAGAGATCAAGTGGAATGCGCAGGCATTAGCCGAAAGCCGTACGTTCTGCATCCGGCAAAATTATCCTGGGTTCGACATTCGAGCGAGTAGGTGGCCTCGTTGGCAGCGTCGACGAATCAAGCTACCCAGGTCAACGGGGATCCACCTCTCGTCCTCTTTCGTAAGCTTCGATTGGACTTCTGAAGTACCGGGGCGTTGCGGCCTCCGGTCCTCATTTCCAACTCCGGTATTGCCTCGATAGGAGCTTGGAACCGTCTCCGCACGATTAACGTCGAAAACCTCATGCTGAAACTTTCCGCGTTAGTCGCTCTTGCTACGTCGGTGATCGTTCTCGCTGGATGCGGGAGCGCTGACGACTCTCCCTCAGGTGTAGCGCCGACGGATGGCGAACTGTCGGGAACTACGTTCGACTCGACCGACGTGACCGGCCGCGACCTGGTGCCGGGCTCACTGGTCACCATCGGGTTCCAGGAAGACAGCATCAGTGCAAACGCTGGCTGCAACTCAATGTCCGGCACATACGCCATCACCGACGGCATCCTCGAAGTCGGTGTCATGGCTGCGACAGAGATGGCCTGTGACGATGCTTTGATGGCACAGGACCTCTGGCTGGGCAATTTCATCACGAATGGTCCATCGATCGTGTCCTTCGGCGAGACACTTACCTTGACGGGCGACGATGTCGCCGTGAGTCTTGCCGTTCGTCCGGCCGCTGAACTCGAAGGAACGACGTGGGTCGTGACGGGCGCGACTGTAGGGGACATGGTGTCGACGACTCCGAACGACACCCGGGCGTCGATGACGATCACTGACGGCGTCGCTGCGATCGAAACTGGCTGCAACAGGGGCTCCAGCAACGTGGAGGTCGCTGAGACAACAATTACGTTCGGTCCGATGATGTTGACACGCATGGCCTGCCCATCCGACCAGGCCGCACTAGAGCGGGCTGTCACGGCTGTGCTTGACGGAGAGGTCAGCTACGAACTCGACGACGACACGCTCGTGATTCGAGCGGAGGGCACCGACGATGGGATCGGTCTTACGTTCGCTGCGAACTGACCGACTCGGCGACCAAGGTTGCCCGGATGCAGAGTGAATGGCTCTCAGAGCAACAGGTCATGCGCTAGCGACAACGACACTGACTCGTCCAAGAACATGGGCGGGTCACAGTGGCACGTTGCCGTGCTTGCGCCTCGGGAGTTCCTCACGCTTAGTCGACAACATTCGCAGTCCGGCGACCAGCTTGCGCCGTGTGTCAGCGGGATCGATCACATCGTCGATATAACCGCGCTCGGCTGCTGCGTATGGGTTGGCGTACTTTTCGGTGTAGTCGGCGACGAGTTCGGAACGCCGAGTGGCTGGGTCGCCAGCTTGTTGCAGTTCACGTCGGTACACGATTTCAACGGCACCTTGCGGGCCCATAACGGCCAGCTCGGCGGTTGGCCAAGCGAAAGCGAGATCGGAGCCGATCGACTTCGAGTCCATCACAACGTACGCGCCGCCGTACGCCTTGCGGGTGATCACCGAGATACGAGGCACTGTGGCCTCGCAGTAGGCGTAAAGCAGCTTCGCACCATGACGAATGATGCCGCCATACTCCTGGTCGACACCGGGCAGGAAGCCCGGCACATCAACAAACGTGATGAGCGGAATGTTGAATGCATCGCAGGTACGGACAAACCGCGCAGCTTTCTCAGCTGACTCGATGTCGAGGACGCCAGCAAGAACTTTTGGCTGATTGCCGACAACGCCGACAGGTCGACCGTCAATGCGGCCGAAGCCACAGATAATTGACTTGGCGAAGTGAGGGAAGTACTCAAAGAATTCACCATCGTCGATGCAGGTACGAACGACGTCGGTCATATCGTAAGGCAGGTTTGGGCTATCCGGCAGAATGTCGCGCAGTTCAGGGCAATCGCGATTGGGATCGTCGGTGCAGTCCTCCGCTGGCGGCTCTTCGAGGTTGTTTGCCGGGAGAAAGGACAGCAAGAAGCGAACGTCGTCGAGACAAGACTTTTCGTCGTCGGCGACGAACGTGGCCACGCCTGACTTGCTTGCGTGGCTCATTGCACCACCCAACTCCTCAAGGGTGACGTCTTCACCGGTGACGGTCTTGACGACGTCAGGGCCGGTTATGAACATGTGGCTGGTCTCGCGCACCATGAAAATGAAGTCAGTCATTGCCGGGGAGTAGACGGCCCCGCCGGCGCACGGGCCGAGGATGACAGAAATTTGTGGTACGACACCTGAGGCACGCACGTTTCGGTGGAAGATGCCTCCGTAACTTGCGAGGCTGACTACTCCCTCTTGGATACGAGCGCCGGCGCCGTCATTGAGGCCAATCAGCGGAGCCCCGACCTTGAGCGATAGGTCCATCAGCTTGTGGATTTTCTCGGCGAATACTTCGCCGAGCGCTCCGCCGAAGACGGTGAAGTCCTGGGAGAATACGAAAACTTTGCGGCCGTCAACAGTGCCCCAGCCCGTGATCACTCCATCGGTGTACGGACGTTCCTCAAGGCCCGATGCCTGTGCACGGTGGCGAGCAAGGAGATCAAGCTCGTGAAATGAGCCGTCGTCGAGAAAGTAGTCGATGCGCTCGCGAGCGAGCATCTTGCCCTTCTCGTATTGACGGTCGATCGACCGTTGGGATCCAGCATTGTGTGCGTCCTTGCGACGCCCGGCGAGATCGTCCAATTTCTCCTGCATGCTCACGGTCGGAAACATAGCGCGACCACGCGAGAAGCAAGAATGCACGCATGGATCAATCGTCGGGGCGAGTGGCGCCTGCGGACGTCACGTTCAGATACCAGCAAAAATTTCTGCCTTATGCTGCTGGCGATCGACTCCACCGTCGAGGTGCCCCTCAGTCAGCTCCGAGTTGATCGCTTTCGCTACAGCCTGTCATTTGTTCGGTGGCAACATGACGTTGCCGCCGTCCATTGCCCCTGAGAGCAAGCCGATGCCGTTGCTCCTGTCGCTTTTATGCTTTTGCGGGTGCATCCACTTGCGGACTGCCACGGTCGTACTCAGTTCCCTTTGGCATCTGAGGTCACGCCGACAAGGGGCCACATGGACGTCAACCAGCGACAGTGGTGGTGGTTTCGATCGGGACGAGAATCGGTGCGGGGATCGTGATCGACGTTGTTGGCGCAGTGCCATCGGCTGTGGCAATCGCTACGACGATGGGGTCGCTGCGTACTATCCCGGCCCCAGTGTTGGCGTTGACCTGCAATTGCCAGTCGCCGGCTACCTCCAGTGGGAGTCCGTTTGCTTCACTTCGCACAGCTCGTCCTGCTCCGCTCAACGGGACAGACTGAACGATTGCGCCGGTCACTCCATCGACCGGCGGCGTGAGGACCACCTCGAGACCGATGATGCCGTCGCCGGGTTCGTCGACACGAACTTCGAGGCCGTTCAACCCGACTCGATCGTTGGTGAGCTTGACAGTGACGTCAAGAACAACGATCTCTTCAACCTCAACTAGAACTCGCCGTTCGATTGCGTAATCGATAACGGTTTCGTTATTCACGTTGACTGGAGAAAGTGAAAGCAACCAGGAACTCGCGAGCAGAACGACCAGGCCAATCGCAGCTTCGATACCGAACGCCCGTCGCAAACGGTCAGCCATTGGAACGGTCATTTCATGGGTCCGGGCCAAGCGTTGTTGTGCAAACTGACGTGCGGACAGGCCAACGAACACCATTGCTGCCACCAGAACAACTTTCAGCACCGTGACGCGGCCGTGGGCGTTGCTGAACAGATTGCCTCCGTCAAGGCGGAACATTTGCACCAGCCCGGTGCCAATGGTGACGACGATCGCGAGCATCGAAATACGCGCGAAGCCGCGTACAGCATGGACGAGGTCCTCCTCGCCGGGCCCGGACAGGACGACGCGTGCGAGCAAGATCACTCCGCCAACCCACACGGCCATCGCCAATGCATGAGCAATGCCAAGCAGCACGCCGAGCAGTACCAGGGGGCCATCGACGCGACCGACGCCGATCATCGCAACCGCCAGCGCAGGAAGGCCGAGCGCGACGAGTTGAGTAACGGGGTCGATGACGCGATCGGGTCGGAACGCCGCCCAAGCAGCCGCAATGACGAAGACCAGTCGTAGGAATGCGGCTCGGCCGGACCACCCGGCATTGAGCAGATCTAGCCACGCAGCGGGGCTGAATCCAGATCCCCACGAGGAACCAGACACCGCTGCCGCTGCCGCTGCCGTGAATAGCAACGTTCCGAGCAGCGCAAACCCCCATGCTGCGCGGAGGAACCGAATAGTGATTAGGTACTCGACGCCCTCGGGCCACGCCGCAGCGATCACGACGAGCGCGCCAAAAACTACTGCAATGCCGAGGGTCGACAACACCCGCCCGAGCCACAGCGGTCCTGCTCCGGACTCGACGCTGATCAGATCAATAATCGGCG
>Ga0213868_10005192_pt1 | contig 11761 bp, 10 predicted proteins | sample PICome_9_FD_160087 | JGI IMG/M metagenome (GOLD analysis project Ga0213868, IMG submission 160087) | Coastal seawater microbial communities near Pivers Island, North Carolina, United States - PICO127 | ecosystem: Environmental > Aquatic > Marine > Coastal | place: USA: North Carolina...
GGGGAGAGATCTTTTTCCTTTGGATTGTTCTGATCATTTCGTAAAGTTGCATGTGGGTGGCTCAATTCACTAGATGTAATTCTACGAACAACTTGTCCTAAAGCGTGAAGAGATGGGTTGTAGTGTACAGTTTTTCCAATCAGATACGCGAATTTGTACGCTACATCGACACTATTGTAAGAGAGGCGAAACAAAGGATACAGCACAAAAACTGAAGCCCTCAACTTTCTAATCCAACCGAGGAAGCGTTCTCCATCCAACTGATGGTCCATGTTGTTTGAAAGATTTTCAACGGTTTCACACCTTTTTTGCTTTTCTTTTTCGTACCATTCGTTCATCCGTTTCTTTAGATAAGGTCCAAGGGCAAGAAGTAAGGCAACCCTTGTTCTATCTCCCTTGTTGATTTCACTTATACTACCATTCCGTATTCTCGAACGCTTTAATCCATAAATGGATTCTGAGAGTGTGGCACAAGCTTTAGAATGAAGCATCCGATTTTCAATAGTCAACGTAATCAAAACCTGCAGTTCATCCTTGTAATATGTTAGGATATTGTACAAACCAGCATATATTTTTTTCCTAATCGTTCCATGTCGAGACGTTGACATTCGTATTCGTAATTGTGCAACAATCGCATCAAGCACAGATATTAATGATTTTATGCCAGATTCATGCGTGGCGTCAACGAGCTTCATCTCGAAGAATGACGGCAAGGTGCTTGATGGGTCGACCATGGTCTCTTCCGCCAGTAGATTAACTGGTAGCTGATCTGTCATTGTCTCATAAGATTAAATGTATCTTTATCTTCTGCTCATGATTCAATAGTCAAGCTTGTTTGGCCGGCGTTTTACGGTAGAGTATCTAATGACAAATACTAGTTGTTTGTCTTGCGTCTTGCGTCTTGCTCCTCCTTGCTCTTTGCTCTGATTTCTTTGTTGCCTGCTAGTTTACCAGATACCGGATGGGGACGAGTGCCCCTTTTTCAAAACTGTGTGCTTATTACCACAAACTGTTGGTATGTATTTTCTTTTTATTGCTATTTTTAACACAAAAAAAGCTAGACTACTGTATACTTTGATAGAAAGCGGTTCATAACTACATAATGTATTTCTTTAAAGAACTAATTTCATCCTTGAACTTCATTTTCCATACGCTTGTACCACTCTGTTACAGTGCCACCACGGAGAATAATGGCATCTTCATGTGCTTTCAAACCATGAACAGATCTCAATACTCCATAGATTGCACTAGAAACACCAAATTGGAGATACAACAAATGATGATGAGTTCTTCAAAATGCTATAAAATGATATGGAACGGTCCATCAACTGGATATACTTACAGATCACCCAAATCAGGTACATACGTTCCACTTCCAAACATCTTATGCCCATGGTCCAAACCCTCGTCCTCCCACTTTGAAAGTATATCATATAGAGCAGCTCTTTCATCGGATATATTTCTCTTGGCTTCCAAATTGAAAAGTGTGATAAGTCAAAATAGAAAGAAGACACATCATAACAACGAACCTAACCATCAAAACAACTCACATTTGATTTTACTTGCTGCAAAATACATTGCAATAGAACCAATGCCTTGAATCATAATCTTTTGCATCTTTGAAAATTCTTTCACATCATTCACGTATTCGAATGCATTTCTAGATTCACGCAGCGTATTACATATATTAGGGTAAAGGATTGGTGCAAGTTCTTCATTTGCAAAGTCATTCCACTTGGTAGCGTTGGAAGATGTAAATTTCGACATGTCCATGTCATTGAAATCCAAAGACTTTTCTATCCATTTTTTCTCCAGATTATTACGCACCAATGGGATCTCTAAGAGTGCAGAGTTGATATTCTTAGATCCGTTGATTTGTTCTTCCTCTATAATTGCAATAGGGACCTTTTTGTAATCTGTTGAGAATTTTATTTCAGCCTTTGTCAGTGGATTTACTTCCTTGATTGTATATGGAGTATTTGAGTATGATAATAGTGCCTTGTTAATGTTGCAGAAAGGACATATGGAGTATTGAAATAAAGTTATAGATGGCGACGATTGAGTGCTTGTTAGCCTTCGAATCTGAGAATAAAATGGAGTTCCAGAAACCTTGGTGGGCAAGATAGATTTGGAACTTGCTAACCTTTGAATGTGATTCAAAGACCTAACGTTCTTCATTGTCTAGCTCACTCTAGAGAGATATGTCAAAATAAAATGAATGAATGAATGAATGAATGAACTGTTTGTTTGGAATCCAATTTAATGTGCTTTTCTCGTTTATGTTTCGATTGTCAGTTGCCAGTACTGCGTACTGCGTCGTCGTTGATTGTCGATTATTGAGCGCTATTGTCCTAGTTAGTATAGATACAAGAGACAAATCAAATCAAAAATCAAAGCAAAACCACAAACCACACGCAATTCATCAAGGGACAAAAGCAAGGAAAGGAAGAAAGCAAAAAGACAAACTCCAATCTAAAGAGGAACATTTAATTAAACAATCCTTTTCCCTTTCATGAGACTGAAACACTTGCAATCGGCACTATCGTCTGTTCCTAATCCTCAATTCGTAGATCCAAACATATCTTTGGAACAGTACGCAACGTCCCCCATCTTATGTAGTTATATAATTCAAGCTGCGTTTGAAAACGATGATATTGAAGGTAGATCTGTTCTTGATTTAGGATGTGGAACTGGTATGTTATCGATAGGAAGTGCTCTTGTTGGCTCTCCACATATAATAATGGTGGACTGTGATGTAGGTGCGATGGGCATTGCGATGGAGAATGTCCAGAGCATGGAAATAACTGATACAGAAAATGAAGATTGCTGTATAGTGGAATTCATTCTTGCTAAAGTGAATCATGTTGCTAAGAAGACTAGAGGAGGAGCTGAAATGAAAGGGAAAGGTGGGCGTGGAGGAAAAGGGAAGGGGAGAAGCTCTGGTCCTATGCCAAAGCAGAATCATACTTTGGAGCAGGAGCCGCCCATCAGTTCACCATCTCAAATAACAGCTGAAGATGACGGGATTCCACTTCTATCCGGATGTGTGGATACAGTCATAACGAATCCTCCTTTCGGAACGAAACCAGGAAACGCAGGAATTGACGTTACATTTTTAAGAACTGCAATTCGATTAGCTAGAAGAGCTGTTTATTCCTTTCATAAAACATCGACGAGGCCGTATTTGGTCAAATTGGTGCAATCTTGGGGATACGAGATTGAAGTTGTAGCGCAGATGAAGTTTGATATACCAAAGATGTATAAATTTCACAAAGAAAACAATGTCGACGTCGACGTTGATTTGATTCGGGTGATTGTTTGTTCAAAACAAGACCACCAAGGTGAAGATTAGAGAAATCTGTTTCTCGATATATAAAGGTGACAAGGTTGACAGTGAAATGAATATGTTTATTTACTTCCAAATCCCATTCCACCTCCACGGCCACCTTTCTTTAATTTCTTCGCAGCTCGGCGCATCTGTCGGTTTCCTGCCATTCCTGCCATGGATTCCATGTCTGCTCCCGCGCCCATGGCATCCATCTCAGGTCCACCCCCTGGCATACCTCCCATTTGCTTTTGCATACGGCTCATCATGGTTCTCATCTTTTGAAATTCGCCAATAAATGCTATACCGTTTTCAAAAGAATTTCCTGATCCTCTGGTAATACGCATAACCCTTGATCTAGCAGTCTTGTCTTTGATAAACAGATCAGGATTTTCACGTTCCTTTTTCGTCATACTTTGAATCATTGCTTTACTGCGTTTTAGACGAGCTTCAACTTCTTTAATTTGTGAATTATTCAGTGAATTGCCAACTCCTGGAAGCATTTTTGCAACTCCTGCAAAACTGCCCATTTTAGTGACCAGTTCACTTTGTTTCAAGAAATCATCAAAATCAAAGTTTGCCTCCAGCATCTTTTTTTGCATCTTTGCAGCGTCAGCATCTGATACTTCAGCAGCCGCTTTTTCTACCAAACTTACAACATCTCCCATTCCAAGAATACGGGACGCCATACGATCCGGGTAAAATGGTTCCAAGTCAGCGACTTTTTCTCCAACTCCCACAAACTTGATGGGCTTTCCACTAACACCACGAACACTTACAGCGGCTCCACCACGAGAATCGCCATCCATTTTAGTTAAGATTGCTCCACTGATACCCACGGCGCTATCAAAAGCTGCTGTTAAGGATGCAGCTTCCTGTCCAGTCATTGCATCGACAACCAAAAGTGTTTCATCAGGTGACACTGTAGGTGGATTCAAATCAAAACGTTGTGAGCTAAACGATGTCGAGCCCAATACTTTGTAGTTATACATCTTCCTATCTTCCTAGAAGCAAAACTTACCGGCGCTTTTGATGCGCTTCAATTCATCCATCAAATCTGCGTCAATCACTTGACGACCAGCTGTATCAACCAAAACTGTATCATATCCTTCTGCCTTTGCCTTCTCCACAGCCTTGACGGCAATATCGACAGGATCCGCTTCAGTTCCCATAGAAAACACATCTACATTAACACTCTTTCCTAAAATTTCTAGTTGTGAAATGGCTGCGGGGCGATAAACGTCAGCAGCTACCAACAATACTTTCCTGTTCCTGGTTGGCATTCTACTTGTCAATAACTGACTTGCTGCTTCTGGACCCATGGCATTCACAGCATCGTAATCAACTTCTCTTTCCTTTAGGTACAGTGCAAGTTTTCCTGCAGCAGTTGTTTTACCAGCACCTTGCAGACCAGCCAGCAAAATAACACTTGGGTCACCAACTTTTCCGGGCACAAGCGTAGAGGCAGGAATATTGCTCATACTTCCATTCTTCTGAATCGTTGAATCACCTCCCATCATATCTAATAGTTCATCGTACATTGCTTTAATAAACTGTTGATCGGCGGTAACTCCCTTAATGACTTCTTGTCCTAGGGATCGTTTTTTGACTCCTTCAATCAACGTATCTGCCACTCCAAGATTCACATCTGCATCCAATAGAGCTCGACGCACTTCTTTGAGTGCCGTTGAAATTGAGTTTTCAGTCATTCTGATTATGATGCATTTACATTATGAAGATGGGAGGCGTCACGGAATATAAACGATGAGACATTATATATTAACCAATGAAAGCACATGCTTTGGTCAAACATTTTATAAAAACTCACCGTTGACGTCCACCTATATTTTTTGCAACATCTGAAATAGCATTTGCGAGTTGATCAAACATCATTTTCATTTCGGTTCCTCGTCGAGAACTAGAGCTTCTCCTAGAAAATACATGTTTTCTCTGTAAATATTGATTTGAATTACCGCGGAAAGATGTAAAGGAAGACGATGGGGCAAATGCATCGAGCTGGAAAGCCTGCACAAGTAGCAATGTAACTCCAATGGAAAATTTCATGCTATCTAATGTGAAAAATTATTAAGAGGAGATATGTTTTCGAATATCAGTTTTCGTCTTCAGATATGGAATATGCGATGGAACATGGAAACGCGTGTGGATTTGCTGATTGCTGATCGGTGGAAAAAACTGGTTACTGACGTTTTTGCTTCTTCGCGGTATTTTTATGGATCACCGGTACGAGGGATTGATTCCGCGCGAGGAGTTTGTGACTTTTATTTTGCACATGGAAATGATTATATTCATACTCATTCTATCTGGGAATAATCATGCTACATTATCTATCTTATATTATGAAATATAGATTGAAGTATGGACCCGTTGCAGATGATGGTTAAAGTGGGGGAAAACGTACCGAAAAAGTGACCCAGCATTGTCAGCTAAATTGGTACAATAAATGAGGCTTCGGTGCATCAATCACATGTGCGATTCAACCAAGCAGAACGCAGACCTGTGAATTATTTATTCAACTCGTATGCTTTGACCTATCCATTGCATTCAACCTTCGGCTAGAAGAACTACATCTTCAGATTAATATGACTGTAGCGGCAATCAAACAAAAGATCAAGGATTTTGTTCTACTTGCAAGTGAGTTACAAAAGAACAATTCCGCTTTCGCAGAGCTAAGATCCGAATGCCAAGCGTTTTATGCGTCATGGTCGGATACTCATTCGTCGGCAGTAGTCGACCAACAGTCCATCGTCGACGCTATGTTTCAGTGCGATGTCAAACTTTCTGGGCAAAGAATGAATGATATTTTGAAGTCTATAAATTCGTATCATTTTAAAGACGGGACTATAGCGCAAGCTGATGTGTTTGACGTAGTATGCAAAATACTAGAAAGTCATGAATATTATGAGCATGAGGTGCAATGCGACCTCGTGGATAGAGATGAAAATGATATCTTTTTTATTTCGGATGTTAGATGCTATCGAAATGTAAATGGAGTGGGAAAAGACGGTGGACTTGGTCTTTACAGCGACAACCAGCGCGTGGAGGAGAGAGGAGCTGCACAAACAAACAAAACATCATCGTTAAATGATTCAAAGAGTAAGATTAAATTGCAACTAGATGAATTAATGGAATTGATTCAAAAAATGAGAGTAAGAGAAGATTCAGAAGTTATCGATGTGCTGGTGAAAGGAGCCGATGGTTATTTTGGAAAAGAAGAGTTTGTTGCTACTTTGGAAGCTTTTGGATTTAATGTATCAGATGATGAAATACGTTCTTTGCATGAAACCATTATTCAGAAAACTGACGTCGGCGAGGATACATTTGCGATATGTTGTGCGTATCTGAAAGAAAAGGTTGTATCCTCTCCTCTGATGCGCGATAGCTTTAAGTTGACTCTGGTAAAAGCTGACGATATGGGAATGATATACTGTATTTCGATTCAATATTTTGTGTCAACTTTGTCAGAACATTGCAATTTTAAACATATTGATAGCACGAGACAAAATGGTTCCATCTCTGCGCATTCGTTCTCGGGAAACTCAATATTTGATGAATTCGATGATTTGACGGTGGCAATCAAAACCTTAATTCGTGAGGCAAATGACGATGATGTGCAGTTTCGTGCTGATATCACTAACATGATAACAGAAATGAAGGCGCTGGTATTCAAGGCTAGTTTCATAGGTGAAAATAACTTGATACATGATAGCTCTACAAAACAAAAGAGTTCTCTCAAGCGACACGAAGACATTCAGAAACCTGATAAGATTAGACACCGAGTTTCTTTTATGGAAGACGACAATTATGGACGAGAAACAGGAAAAGACCTGGATGAATCTAATAGTGATACCTCTAGTTATGTTGATGAAATTCCTAGGACTGAATCAATCAAGAGAACGGATTCCGAGCGGGAATGGGAGCACGTCATGAAAAGTATAGAAGTTAGGATTTCAGAAGGATTGAAAAATGCGAATGATAATGGGCTACAGAATGAAGAGATTGATGAAGGAGATACTGTTTTTTCATTGGAAAATTCTTTCCAAAGGAACAAATTACTTGTTGCTTTAAAGACGTTTAGGGGAAATAATGGCGAAGAAATCAGTAAGGAGGAGGCTGGCGACGCATGTGTACACTATTTCTTCGACAAGCACTACAGCTTTTACAAGAAAATTTTTGATCGGTTTTCTCTGGCGAATCGATTTCAATGTCAAAAGTTGGAAAAGTTTTTCGATCTTGTCGACATGAAAAAAGATGGCACAGTAACCAAAGATGATTTCATTGAATGGGGAAGAAGAGTATCTCATTTATCTGGGATTACTTTTACTTTAGAAATTCAGAACGCTTTTTTAAGTGTTCATGATAGTTATTTTGGTAATGGTACGGGGGAGAGCGTAGACCAATGGGTAGAATTTATTGGTATGATGAGCAACCTTCCCGACGCCATAGAAATGGGAGCCAATACTGCTCTTAATATGTTTCGCGCAATGGATTTGAACCATGACGGTGATGTGCAATATTCTGAGTTCAAAGCGTTTGTAGGGGCTGTTGGTGTATCTTCTGATGATGCTGAATTGTCGTTCCGCATGATCGATAATGATGGCAACGGAAAGCTATCCAAGAAAGAGGTATCAGAAGCATTCGCCCATTACTTATTCGACAAAGAGCCGAGTCCTGCGCAAAACTTTTTCGGCCCTTTTTTCTCACTTAAATCTACCACAGACATTCAAAATGATAGGGCTAAGAGCTTGCTTGATTTATACGCTGATGAGCAAACGGAAAACGATTTACAAATTGAAGACAGAAAAGCCTTTGATGAAGAAGTGACGAAAGAAATTGAATCATCGATCAATATTTCTCCGCCATTGAACAATACTTCTCCAACGTCGTCAGACAAGATCATAATTCGCGAGGAGGATGTAGACGTGGAGAGCTTGCTTGATTTATGCGCTGATGAGCAAACGGAAAACGATTTACAAATTGAAGACAGAAAAGCCTTTGATGAAGAAGTGACGAAAGAAGTTGAATCATCGATCAATATTTCTCCGCCATTGAACAATACTTCTCCGACGTCGTCAGACAAGAACGTGGAAGATGAGAAACAGAAATCTAAAGAAAAACTGCGAATGTTGGAAGTCAAACATCTAATTGACGAGTTGAAATCAAAGGAAGAGGAAAGTTCCCGTTTTGCACAGGCTGCTTACTTAAAGGAGGAGAAACGATTAGATGCTATAAAAGCCGCTTTTGATGAACTTTTCTCGGATTGGAAAGGAATTAAATCACAGAATTCATCTGTATAGAACTAGCGAACCGAAGTCATCACCATTATTATAAGTTTTCATAAGACAAATATAACTACTCAAGTGGCAGTGGCGCTGTTTTTTTTTAAAGATAGAATAGAAAGCGATTTTTTTAAAATCATTCTACAGATATTTTCTTCGAGAGCAAATGACAACAACGTTTCATGTAATGACTCATGTCCTACTAGTAAAGCTGTGGTCCTTACTCAGAATGAATGCTTGCCAAACCCCATTCTCATAGCAGCTTTCACTGAGCGACTTGGTTTGATATTCAACTCTCGAGCTGAATGGATTCACTTCGGGTGACCATAAACATCTCTCGCTCGGATTACTAACCAATGATTTCAGAGTTTTTGCATCATTTTCTGCATCATGCATTGTATACGCAGTAATGACAAAAATAGCTGAAAGTTGCATCGAAAACATTCCGATTAAAGTTTGATGCCACGTGGCATTATCCCAAAATCTTGGATTGAATGCAATAATCATGTTTGGCTTCATTGTTTCAGGTGTAGCACATGGTTTCCGTATTTCGTCTAAATAATCGAGGTATATGCTTCTTCTATATGTTATAGATGCTGCATGGACCCTCCCTTTATTGTTAAAACCGGGGAATTCATAGGTTTTACCCATCAAATCAAAAGGAATATCAGGCCCTATTATCTCGAGCTTAACATGGAATGAAGAAGGGAGAAAGCATCCTTTGTATTGGTGAAGCCATTTAATGACAGGACCAAATGTCCTTTCTGTGATAGAAATAGATTCGTATTCCACAGCACTAGTAACAATGCAGTGTACAACAAATACATCATTTTCGAAAAGCGAAAGTGGAATCTTGTTTTGAAGAACTCTGTATAGAGCCTCTGCTATTGTTGCTGATTTTGATAATGATGAGGCAATTTTCTTTGTTTTTCCAGAGTGCTGGCGGAATGCAGCAAGTGGTTTCGAGGGAATTATTTCATGGCTCTCAGGAACAGTAAAAGAAGAATATTCGACATGCGCTGGTTTCCAAGACCTCCACTTTGCACTAATATTGTCAGTAGATTTCAGTGGAATACTCTTCATAGCGCTCTTGACTGCAATAGCGTTGATTTTTGGAAAGGTCGACGGCATATCAATTAGAAGACTTGCATCCGAGTCGGCTTTGAATGAGCCAAAGCCTGAGGACGTTTCATCGGAATACAACTTTTCAGTCACATCATTTTCTAATTGAGACTTTTGTCTTTGACATTTCGAGATATGTTTGTCGTCAAACTGGATGGTATCGTTATAATCAGCATCTAGAGATGCTAATGCTTGTTCTGCAATCAGATTAAAGTCTATTATTCCATCGTCATGACAAGAGTTTTGTTGAGTCGATGAGTCCGTATCATCACCATAGTTGTTGGGAACATTTTCTACCACAAATACTTCTTCGTGTGATTTGGTTTCGTCATAGGAATCGTCATCGTCGAAAACATCTTCGCTATCTGTGGGCATATACTTAAAAGTAATTCCTGAGCTTAGATGATCTTGATAGCATTTGTGAAATGGAGAATATCCCCGAAAACCATCCTCCCTATCAATCATCGGATATTTTTCTGCATTTTCATTATTTTCCGCTTCACTTGAATCTAAACGATTTGCTTTCCATGTGACTGGAAAATCGTCGTCGTTGATTTTTATATCAGATACAGACCCATCACTTGATATCACATCTTCTACATAAGATCTCCATAGACTACTCTTAATTGCCGCTGTGGTCCATTTAACATCAAATGGAACAAAGTGCAAGCCAATACCCCTTCGTGGTCCTATCATAATAAAATAAATAAGTCCCATGGTAAAAAAAACAGGATGCTTCTAGCTGTACAAACTCACCCTGCGATATATTGCTTCCCGAACCATGCCAAGTTCTACCATCATGTATGCTCAACCCACCTGCCATCAAACCGGCCATACTCACATATTCTAAATCATCAATATGAATGCCAGCTCTTTCTGCTGCACTGTGCAGAAGACTCTCACCACCATCGTCCATAAAAAAGTATTGAGCACTTCCCCATCGTCCATTACCCCACGTGTGTGACCCTTTCACATATGTTAACGGCCCCTTTTCTTCGTCCATGTCATCTAATGCAATCCAAACAGTCGCAACGGAATCAGGATCAAACATAAAATAAGGTGAATCACGATGGTATACAAGTGGTTTCGAACCACTTGGTTTAGCCCAAATCTGATCTTGGGCCAATCTAGCTCCTTCCCATTGCATAAGCTTCGCCACTAATTTTCCTAAAATTGGAGATAAAACCAACTCTCGAAAAAGTTTGTTTGATTTGTGAATATTAATGATTTGAAAAACTTTTGAACGTTCATTTCCGGAATACCCCAAAGAATAATAATAGTCGTTTTCAGCTGTAGGCAAAGGTTGTTTCACTATCTTTGGATGCTTATCTGGTGCAACGTTTGTGTCATAGGTACCTCTTAGAACAAGTTCTAGTTCATGGTTCAGAGCATGTACTGTTTCTGTGCAAAATACTGTAGGAAATGTCGTGAACCCATCTTGTTGAAATTGTTGAATTTGAGAGTAGCTAGGAATACCGTCGTTGTCTGTTGAGTAAGGGTGGTTGATTTTTATTCGATTGGAATTCCTTGTTCCAGTCTCTTCCATAATGTCACTATTAGACGAACAATCGAATATAGAAGGGAGTAGTGATGAGCCAATACAGTCTTTGGGATGGCTCGAACGAAGGTTACTTACTTAAGTAGTTTGAGTGTTTGAGGTCATTTTTGCTTTCTCCCCTTTCTTGTCGTACTTTGAAAAATATCCTCATAATGCCTTGTTAGAACCCGTCGTCCCCCTGTTATTTCCCAGTTCCCAGTTCCCAGTGCCCTTTCACCTTTCACCTTTCATGCTCATTTCGAGTTTCTATCGTTCTTTGTTCCTGTCTCTCCATGATCGTCGAAAGATCAAGATTCCTGGAGGATACGAATTAGAGGGAGAAGGATCATTATTATGACAGCCGTACGACCACGGCTCGACATAGAGGACTCATTCTTTGAACCAGGGAATGAGTTATCTTTGTCTGATTGTTGTTTCGCCTATGTTGAGTACAAAATTGACGACAATGGGAATTCGTCT
>Ga0213868_10005196_pt1 | contig 11759 bp, 11 predicted proteins | sample PICome_9_FD_160087 | JGI IMG/M metagenome (GOLD analysis project Ga0213868, IMG submission 160087) | Coastal seawater microbial communities near Pivers Island, North Carolina, United States - PICO127 | ecosystem: Environmental > Aquatic > Marine > Coastal | place: USA: North Carolina...
GTGCGCAGCAATACCGTAATTTGCCATATCGTCCATATCTTTTGTTCTAATTTGAATTTCAATTAGTACCCCATGCATGCCTACTAAAATATTATGTAGGGATTGATATCCATTGACCTTAGGTATGGCAATATAATCCTTGAATTCACCAGCTACTGGCTTAAATAGATTATGCATAATACCTAACGTACGATAGCAGTCGTCTACAGATTCAACAACGATGCGAAAGGCGAAAACATCCATAATATCTCGAAAGGATTTTTTCTTAGTTTTCATTTTTTGGTAGATACTCCAGAGATGTTTTTCTCTACCTGTAACTTCAGCCCCTATAGACTCCTTATCCAGTCGATTATCTATACTATTTTTAATTTCCTCAACGATTTCGCGTCGTGGACCACGTGCAGCTTTAAGTGCTTCCATCATCCTTTTATGTCGGACAGGATACATAGATGAAAAACCAAGTTCTTCAAACTCTACCCTGACATTATTGATTCCCAATCTTTGTGCTATGGGCGCATAAATTTCTAGGGTTTCTCGTGCAACCCTGCGACGTTTTTCTGGGCTCAAGCCCTGTAGTGTCCTCATATTGTGTAGCCTATCGGCCAACTTTATAAGCATCACTCTTACATCCTTTGACATAGCAAGAGTCATTTTTTGAAAGCTATCCGCTTGTCTCTCAGCTCTTGAAGTTGTTTCTATTTCATCTAGTTTAGTGAGTCCGTCGACTAAATCTGCAACAGTATTTCCAAAAAGATCCTTAAGCTCCTTTTTGTTTACATGCGTATCTTCGAGGACGTCATGAAGTAGTGCAGCCATTATCCCCTCATGGTCTAAATGCATTTCAGCGAGAATTGTTGCCACAGCAAGGGGATGGGTTATATATGGTTCACCCGTTTGTCTGATTTGACCTTCGTGACATTGTTCTGCGAACTTATATGCTTGCAGGATACTATAGATTTGATTTGTTTCGAGGTATGGGGAGAGTTTCTGACCAAAAGCCTCGGCTACCTCAGAGGTTACCAAGATTTCATCTCCTCCATCTAGTTATGCTTCTTTATTGTGAGGTTCGGTGGAATTTTCAGCAGAAAAATCGTTTTTTAATGAAGAATCATCAATTAAATTATCATCGTTTGAGTTCTGCTCGACTGATTCAGAGACTACTTCAGACCCCAAAGAAAAATCATTCGGCTTTTTTTCTATTAAGATATCAGCCGTTATTAAACCTTGCTCAATTTCTCGTAAAGCAACAACTGTAGGTTTATCATTTTCTATTGGCACCAAAGCTTCTTTTTCGCCCAAAGCGATTTGACGAGCCCTTTTAGAGCTAACCATTACAAGCTCAAAGCGGTTATCTACATTTTTTAAGCAGTCTTCTACAGTAATTCTTGCCATGTGCGGATCCGTTATAGTTAGTATTTACAGTTAAAAAATTAATATCATAATTCCAGTTATGTATTATACAAAATTGCTGATTTTAGGACAACAAGCTATTGAGTAAATTGAGATTTTTTTGTTTTTGAGATTGAAGTTTTAGACGCTCATGTAATATAATTGAGTTGAATTCTACTAGTGTTTCATCAAATCCATCATTAATTAAAAGGTAATCAGCCATCATATAGTGCGAAATTTCCTCTTTTGCAGCAGCAAGACGTCGCTTAATAACGGTTGAATCGTCTTGACCACGTTTTATTAACCGCTCTTCCAGTGCCTCAAGAGATGGGGGTAGTATAAAAATACTTTTACTTTCAGGTATTAAATCTCTAATTTGTTCAGCGCCCTGCCAATCTATTTCCAGAATTACATCCACTCCCTCAGATAGTGTTTTTTCAACCCATTCTTTCGATGTACCATAAAAATGGTTAAATACTTGGGCATGCTCCAAAAAAGCTTCTTTATTTACCAACGAAAGAAAAATTTCTTCACTTACGAAATGGTAATTGACCCCTTCTTTTTCGCCTGGTCTCATTGGTCGAGTTGTATGAGATATAGAAGCCTTTACATCAGGCATTTTTTTTAAAAGAGCTCCAACTAAAGTTGTTTTTCCTGCACCAGAGGGTGCCGAAACTATATAGAGTGTCCCTGGCTTAGACATCTAGTTTACTTCCTCCAATTATTATTTTGTAAATGATAAAGAGATTCGATTTATGAAATCTATCGCTCTAAAATAAAATTATTTCATCATATATTAACATGAAGGAACATAAGCGAAATAAATCAGTTAAAATAAACGTTCATTTTAAGGGAAGCAAATAATATGAATCGACCCAGTGGCCGTTCTCTAAATCAATTACGTGATATTAAAATTACGCGAAACTTCACTAAACATGCCGAGGGATCGGTTCTCATTGAATTCGGTGATACCAAGGTAATTTGCACAGCTAGTGTAGAAAATCATGTCCCACACTTTTTGCGGGGAAAGGGGCAAGGCTGGGTTACAGCAGAGTACGGCATGCTACCTCGCTCTACCAATTCAAGAATGAACAGAGAGGCCAGCCGAGGCAAACAATCTGGTAGGACGCAGGAAATCCAGAGGCTAATAGGTCGTTCTTTAAGAGCAGTGATTGATCTCAGTATTTTAGGAGAAAATACTGTTAAAATAGACTGCGACGTTATTCAGGCGGATGGAGGCACACGTACAGCTTCTATTACAGGGGCCTGTGTTGCACTCAGTGACGCCCTCATGAGCCTTCAGCAAGGAGGGAAAATTAAAGAAAATCCACTCGTGGGGATGGTTGCATCTGTCTCAGTCGGTGTTTTTGAAGGACATTCAATATTAGATTTAGACTATGACGAAGATTCAACAGCAGAGACCGATATGAACATTGTCATGAATAGTGATGGAGGGTTTGTTGAAATACAAGGTACTGCTGAGGCGGCGCCTTTTACCGACCAGCAACTCAATGAGATGTTGGATCTTGCCAAAAGCGGTATTAATCATCTATTTAAACTACAGAATGAGGCATTATTGGAACAATAGGTATCTAAATGCCAACTACTATATGGGATGGCAACATAAGCTCTGTTGCTATTCCGTATATAAAGTAATCGATTACATTTAAGACTATAAAAAAAAGCATAGGCGATAAATCTATCATACCTAATGATGGTATTATTTTTCTAAACGGCTCCATTGCTGGGTATATAATTTGATTTATAAGTGTAATTGCGGGGTGTTGGCTTTGAGGTGCAATCCAGCTGATAATAATTGTTGCAAGCAGACCATACATATAAATATTTAAAATCACTGATAGAACACCAACAAAACCCCAAGAAATAGCTATAAAAAAATTTACAACACCTAAATTATTAATAGTATAAGTAAGCTGTATAATCATCCACTGAATAAAAATTGCAAGCACTAAGCTAGCTACATCAAAGGACCTAAATGGTGGCAGTAATGCTCGGATAGGACTACTTACTAATTGGGTCGTATTTACTATAAACAGAGATATGGGATTGTAGAAATCTGCTTTAACTAGTTGTAATAAAAAACGCAAAATTACTAGAGTAAGAAAGAAACCTCCTAAAGTTTGTACTAAATAAGTAGATACTGCACTCATTGTTGTCATAGATATCTTTGCCGGTTAGTGGTGGCCGTATTCTTTATAGGGAAATAAGCTATAAATAAATTATACCTTAATTCTGAGTATTATTTTCAGCTTCTTTTGCCATTTCCGTAGCTCTTTCTAGAGCTTTACTCATTGCTTTATTAAATAGCCCTATAATATTTCCCTCAAGAAAAGCATTAACAGCCTTTTCTGTTGTCCCACCAGGTGAAGTGACGCAGGTTCTCAGTTCAGTAGGATTCATATCAGATTCTACTGCCATTTTTGCTGCGCCTGATACGGTCTGTATAACCAATTTTCTAGAAATCTCCTGATCTAAACCTAAATCTATAGCTACTTTTTCCATAGCCTCCATAAAGAGAAAAAAATATGCAGGACCACTTCCAGAAACTGCAGTAACAAGATCTATATCCTCTTCTTTCTCCAGCCAACAGCATAAACCAACAGCATTAAAAATTTCTTCAGCTAGATTACGTAATTTTTTATCAACTTTTTGATTTGCAAACATTCCTGCAGCTCCACTTTGGACTAGTGCTGGTGTATTAGGCATACATCTAATGATCGGTGTATCTTCTCCTAACCAATCCATAAGCAACGATAAAGGTATACCAGCAACAATCGAAATTACTGGGGGCGTTTGATTTAAAGAAGCCTGGAGCTCCTTGCAGACCGATTCAAGTATTTGTGGCTTAACACAAAGCACCATTAAGTCCACGTCTTTAGCCGCAATCGAGTTATCTAAAGCAGTAGCTATACCAAACTTGCGATTTAATTGATCAAGATTTTCTTTTACTGGATCACTAACGCAGATATATCTCGATGAAAAACCTTTATTTATAAGCCCGCCTATGAGGCTTTTAGCCATATTGCCCCCACCTATAAATGCTATTTTTGGTTTATTCACATGAATGTCCTTAGTTATTAATTTCTTTAGTTATTACCTGGCGCCAAAAATAGCTGAGCCTAGTCTAACTATAGTTGCACCCTCTTTAATTGCTCGTTCAAAATCTGATGACATACCCATAGAAAGTGTATCCAGTGTGGCTGATTTAGATGAGTTAACCCTTGTTTCTAGTAAAAGGTTTGACATAGTTTCGCACACTTTTTTATGTTCTTCATGATTCATATTATTTTTAGGCATAGCCATTAAACCTCTAAGGTTCAAATGAGGGAAAGTTGAAATTATATTAGCAATTTTAATGCAGTCATATAAGGAGACTCCTGATTTAGTAATCTCTTCACATACATTTACTTGTATACAAATATTAAGTAAAGGCTTGCTAGCATCTCTTGAGTTGTTCAGCCTTTCAGCTATTTTTATTCTGTCAACAGTATGAACCCAGTCAAAATTATTTGATATCTTACTTGTTTTGTTAGACTGTATCGGGCCTATGAAATGCCAATATATATCTGATAAGTCGGCCAGTTCATGCTGTTTTTTTTGCGCCTCTTGCAAATAGTTTTCGCCAAAATGTCTTTGTCCACACTCATAAGCAACTCTTATGACATCAGACGACTGACCTTTACTAGCAGCAACGAGAATAATATCTTTTGCAGACCGACCCGAACTTGCTAGAGCCAGCTCAACGCGCTTATGTATATTTGCTAAATTTTCAGGTACATCACTCATATTCACAGTAAAAATTTTATTTTTATTTAACGCTTCGAAACCTTTATGGCTTTATACCAATAGACTGATCTGCCAGCCATATTTCTAAAATTAATACAGCTGCAATATCATCTACAAGTATTTTTTTATACTTATTCCGTTGATTTTTTGCCTGATATCGATCTTTAGCGGTAAATGTGGAGAGCCGCTCATCTACCATTGCTACTTGTACCCCATACTTACCATGCAGTCTTCTACCAAATTTTCGAGCTCTGAGACAAAATTGACTCTCGCTACCGTTCATATTGAGCGGCAGTCCCACAAGAACTTGATCTGGCATCCAGTCATTAATTAACTTCTGAAGTTGGTTCCAATTAGGGATTCCATCTTTTGCTTTAAGTATAGTTAAAGGATTAGCAGTCTTTAATAATTTTTGGCCACTAGCTACACCTATCTGGCGCGTACCAAAATCAAAGGCTAACACAGTGCAAGTTTCATTATTACCGATTGCTTATCCCTACCATATTTAAACCATATAATTTTATAGCTGTATAAATATTCTAGATTTCATATAAAAAATCATAGATACCTTTCGATCGCATCGAATAATTTCCCACCAATATCGATCGACTTCTCGCGCTCTATCTCTCTTGCACAAGTGGGACTGGTAATATTAATTTCCGTTAAATAATTACCAATGACATCCAAACCAGCAAATATGATCCCTTTTTCTTTTAGAAATCCACCTACCTGATTAGCAATCCAAAGATCACGATCGTCTAGTTCTTGTACAATGCCTTTTCCACCTATTGCTAGGTTGCCGCGTATATCTCCTTTCGGGGGGATTCTTGCTAAGCAGTATGGAATAGGTTCGCCTCCAATCATCAGTATACGTTTATCGCCTTTAATAATATCAGGGATAAACTTTTGTGCCATTATAGTTTGAGTTCCTTTACAGGTAAGTGTTTCAATTATTACATTTAGGTTTGGATCAGAGTTGCATACTTTGAAAATAGAAGACCCACCCATACCGTCTAATGGCTTAAGAATTATTTCATCTTGCTTATTAAGAAATTTTTTTATTTTTCCTGAGTGGCTACTAACTATGAGGGGAGGTATACATTGGGGAAACAGCGTAGAAAAAATCTTTTCATTATAATCTCTAAGACTCTGTGGTTTGTTTATGACGGTTACGCCTAATTTTTCTGCTGCTTCGAGTATATAGGTAGTATAAATATATTCGGTATTAAAGGGAGGATCTTTTCTCATTAAAATTACATTAAGATTACTTAAGGGTTGAAATTCAATATCACCTTTAGAAAACCATTTCACCTCATCATCTTGTACCTTCAATTCTACCATACTCGCACTAGGAATATTATCATTAAGGTATAGGTCATTTTGCTCCATATACATAATTTTCCAGCCACGAGTTTGCGCAGTCAAAAGCAATAAAAGAGTGGTATCTTTGTATGGGGTAATTGATTCGATAGAATCCATTACAACACCGATAGTTTTTGTCATGCGCCTGCCTTTGAGTTAGCAAATTCTGTAAGTTCGTTATTTCAGATCTGGGGTATACCTATTACCATTAAATCATTCTTTATTTTTTAAAACTATATCAACTTGCTTATGTTTCTTACTCTTATATTATTTATTTACTGGTAATAAAAATTTTAGTTATTGGAATTTGTATTTAAGGTAAGATAACAACATAAAATATTAAGTTTTTTCTTTTGGAGACTGGCCGGCATGAATAAAGAAATACAACAGACCGAAAAATCCCCAACTTTGATAATAATGACTCTCATTTTGTTAGCTTTGCTAGGGTTCTTAGGTTATATGGCCTGGGAAGTATTTTCTTTACCACTTATGCAAGAGCAACTAATGAACACAATATCTGTAGTTTTATTATTGGATGATTATCAAAAATTTTCCCACCCTATTCTCTACGCCTCAATAGTAACCTGCTTGATATGTCTATTAATTATATTAGAGATATACCGGAGATCAGTAAAAAGAAAAGAAATAGAAAAAATTCATCATCAGGCCATACTTTCATTGTTAGATGAGTCATCATTTATTGGAGATGCTGATACTAAAAAAGATTTTGAGGTGGGTGAAGCTATTAATTTGGTTATCAGTCGTCTCATGTCTCATAATAAAATCACCCAAGAGATATCAGCTTCTCTTAGTGTAGCAGTAAATGAAACTCGGGTAGTTTCATCACAATTAGCTGAATCCTCTGAATATCAATCAGAAGAAATAACAACTGCCATTAAGATGATGAGAGATATGGCTGCATCGATGCAAACTCAATCTGCCGAATTAAAGAACACAGTCATTGACGTCCAGCAGATCTCTGCTTTATCTAAAAAAAGCAATGTAATTATTGAAAACTCAGTAACAGGTTTAAGAGATACTCAAAATAAGATTAATAATAAAACTAAAATTATTAAGAAACTAAGTGAAAAATTTAAGGATATAGAGGGTGTAGCCTTCTCTCTCGATGATATGGCAGATCAGGCTCATATACTCGGGTTAAATGCAGCTATTCAGGCTTCAACAGCTGGAGAATCTGGAAAGGGTTTCGCAGTAATTGCAGAAGAAATACAGAAACTGGCCAAGCAATCTGGAACATCTATTAAGCATATAGCTTCAATGATCAACGATATGCAAGAACAAGTTGATTCATTTAGCCTTTCAGTAGATGAAGTTGCACATACAATTACTAAAGATAAAAAAGTTTCTGAAGAGGCGAGTCTTACGATTAAAAAAATCGACGACACCTCTTCACTTTTGGTTGATAAAATTAATATTGTGGTTAATTCTTTATTAGAACAAGAAAAACAGAGCTCTAAAGCCACTAAAATGCTTAATGTGATTCAAGATATATCATCCCAGTTACTTTTCGGAACAAAAAATACTGCTGATATCATGAATGAAATCGCAGATAAAACCTCATTAATTTCAGATGGTAGCAACGAAGTGGATACATTAAATCTTCTTGATGAAAAACCAATAGCTGGTGAATTAGTTTCACCTCAAGCCCCAGACTTTAGTTTTAACCCCAGTGAAAATAAAAAATAAATTTTTTTTAATTTTAATGTGTGCTGAAAAGTTTCGCACGTACAGTTTCTCTGTACTTGCTTGGAGAAGCAGCATAATACTTGCTAAAAATTTTACTAAACGATGCTGCATCTTGGTAGCCGCTATGAGCTGCAATTTCGTAGATAGTAAGGTTCGATTTTTGTAGTAACTCTCCAGCATTTTTTAAGCGTACAGCCTGTAGATATTGCAGAGGTGTTTCTCCTAAAGCGGCCTTAAAGCGTCGATTAAAGTTTCTAGTGCTAAATTGAAATTTTTTTGCCACCATATTGATTGAAATAGACTTACTAAAGTTATCCTCCAGCCAAATTTGTGCTTGCACAACTTGTTCATCTGGATGTTGTTGTACTTCGTCAGAGAAGTAGCTAATAGGTTTAAATGAGCTACGAATTTCATGAAAGAAATTACGTTCAACTTGTTTAGCTGCATCTCTTCCATAAAGCCTAGCTGAGAGGTGGACCATTAGTTCAGCCATTGCATTTACACTTGCAGCGCAATAAAGATTTCCAGCTTGTGTTATGAAGTATTGTCTCTTCAACGAAACTTTTGGAAAGTCTTTATGGAACTGATCAAAATAATGCCAATGAGTTGTAGCTGGCTGATTATCTAGTAGCCCTGCTTTGGCAAGAAAACAGACACCAGTACCAACAGCAACAAAAAGTGCTCCATTAGCCGCTTGATTAATTATCCAGGGTATATAATTTTTGTATTTAACTAATGCTGGTCTTGGGTTCCTCCATAGCGCTGGTAAATTAATAATATCAAAATTTTGCTCGTCATCTATTACTGCTGATGGACGAATATCAAAACCTGAGGGGGAAGTTATAAATTTTTCATCAATGGAGAGAGTTAAGGCTTCAATTTTTCTAGTATTTTGATTTTTGGGTCGAGCTGATGCTTCAGCAGTACGGAGCATTTCTACAGGGAGTGTAGCACTAGTTCCGAGGATATTATTGTAAAGTAGAGTCGCTATACGTAGCGGTGGTTCTTTTTTTAGATCATTTTTGTCCATAATAAACAAATATATGGCTATAAAAGACAAAAGTCAATAAAGTATAGCCTGATAGACTGTAAATATTGTGTACATATTCAATTTTGTGCGAAATTAATTTAGACAAGAGTGTTACTTCAATGCAAGCTTTGCCGGTTATCGTAGGATTTGGTGGATATAACGCTGCTGGACGAAGTTCTTCACATCAAGCCTTTCGGCGACTAGTGCTTGAGTCTTTGTCACGAGAAGAACAAGAACAAACAATTGTTAGCTTAGCCTGCCTTATGAAATTGGTATCATGGAATGACCAATTTTACATAGATTATCAAGAAAACAATCTTACACAGACTCAAGTTGTAAAAAAATATAAAGATTTAGTTTTAAAAGGAACTCTCATACGACGCTTAGAAGATAATTTGTTCGATCCAAAAAAAGTATATGGACATAAGCGCGTAGTAGTAGAATCAAAAGATAAACAAAATATATTCTTTAAAATCGCAAAGAGAGACCTACCTCTAGTTATTCCAAGCCAATGGGATATAAAATATCTAGATGATGATATTTGCGAAGTTGGTATTGAAAATTCAGTTGATTTCTTGATTCCCACATACACCGAACAGGCAGCTAAAGCTGGGGGCCAACTACCCACAGGTTTTGATCCAAGTGCACAATATAATTCTCGTTTTCATCCAAGGGGCCTTCAATTAGCACTACTAGGTGCGAGTGACGCGTTAGCTTCTGTCGGTATTCCCTGGGAAAAAATAGCTTCCAGCGTGCATCCCGATGAAGTAGGAGTATACGGCACAAGTATTATGGGTCAGGTTTCTAAAGAAGGACTAGGGGGACTTTTACAAGCAAGATTAATGGGAGAAAGAACAACTTCTAAACAATATGCTATGGGTTTAAATACAATGCCGGCAGATTTTATTAATGCCTATGTTGTGGGTAGTGTTGGCCATACCGCTGCAATAACAGGAGCCTGTGCATCTTTCTTGTACGTTCTGCAAGGAGCAGTTCAGGATATTAAAAATGGACGGAGAAGAGTAGCAATCATAGGTAGTGCTGAAGCTGGATTAACTCCAGCAGTTATGGAAGGATTTACCAGTATGGGGGCATTAGGAACAGACTCTAATCTGTGCAAACTGGATTCTTCAAAAATTCCAGACTGGCGAAATGCCAGTAGGCCTTTTGGGGAAAATTGTGGATTTACAATTGGTGAGGCTTCTCAATATATTGTTCTTATGGATGATGCTCTTGCTGTAGATCTCGGAGCAGATATTCATGGCGCTGTACCTGATGTATATACAAATGCTGACGGAATCAAGCGATCTATATCAGCTCCTGGCATTGGAAATTATGTGTCATTTGCTAAGGCGGTGGCATCGGCGGTTTCAATAGTTGGTAAATCGGCAGTATGTGAACATAGTTTCATTCATGCCCATGGATCTAGTACTCCAGTGAATAGAGTTACAGAATCTAGAATCTTTGATCGTGTAGCAAAAGCATTTGCTATCAAGGATTGGCCTGTTACAGCAGCAAAAGCTTTTGTTGGCCACTCCTTGGCAGCCGCAAGTGGAGATCAATTAGCTTTTGCCTTAGGAACATTTAAATATAATATATTGCCCGGTATCAAAACAGTAGATAAGATAGCTGAAGATGTTTTCCAGGATAGACTTTTGTTTCCTTTGGAGGATTTGGATTTGACAGATCGAAAAATGAAAGTCGCATTTATTAACTCAAAGGGATTTGGAGGCAATAATGCGACAGCTATAGTCATTTCTCCCTCTGAAGTAGAGAAAATGTTAGAAGCAAGACATAGCGGAGTGTATGGGGAATACGTAAACTTAAGAGAAAAAACCCGTCACGAAGCAGAAAAATATGCTGAAAATGCAGATAAAGGAGCTATAAAAATAGTTTACCGCTTTGGTGAAGCGTTAGTTGAAGAAGAAGATATTGAAATTACCTCTGACCATATAAAAATACCAGGCTACCATAAGAATATAGTGTTTGATAAGAATAACCCGTGGGAGGATATGTGCTGAGTTCAAATTTAATGCGATTCATTACTGCATTAAAATTATTGTTCAATACCTAGCGAACTCCAGAGTTCATTAACTTTATCTTTAACTTTTTTATCCATTTCAATGGTTTTTCCCCACTCTCTGTTGGTCTCACCCTCAAATTTATTAGTAGCATCGAAGCCTACTTTTGAGCCTAAGCCAGAAATTGGTGATGCGAAATCTAAATAATCAATTGGAGTATTATCAATTATAACCATATCTCTTTTAGGGTCCATTCGGGTAGTTACCGCCCATATTACATCTTTCCAAACACGTGGATTTATATCCTCGTCCACTACAATTACAAATTTTGTATACATAAATTGTCTCAAGAAAGACCAAACCCCCATCATTACCCTCTTAGCGTGACCAGGATATTTTTTTTTCATCGAAACTACTGCCATACGGTAAGAACAACCCTCAGG
>Ga0213868_10005203_pt1 | contig 11747 bp, 6 predicted proteins | sample PICome_9_FD_160087 | JGI IMG/M metagenome (GOLD analysis project Ga0213868, IMG submission 160087) | Coastal seawater microbial communities near Pivers Island, North Carolina, United States - PICO127 | ecosystem: Environmental > Aquatic > Marine > Coastal | place: USA: North Carolina | collected...
GATGGAAAATAGTTATACTACAATCAAGGATCTAATTAGGTTCTTAGATGATGTAAACAGAGGTAAACAAATAGAAAGAAAAGAGTCCGACTTCTTTAAACTAACGAAAAATCTTGATGATGTGCTACATAAGTACTATATCTCTTTTAAAAACAACAAAGAGCTTAGAGAAGAGGTAGCCTATAATTACAACCTAATTAAAGATATGTCATTTCCTGACTCAAAGGGAGATTATATGTATGTAAAAGACTTATCAAATCACTCTAAACCTAACTACTCAAATGAACAATACAATAGCTACGCACTATTTGTACATTCATATTTAATGAGAAACTTTAAAGAAAAGTTGGGATTAAAAAAAGAAATTAAAAGAAATAAGATTACTGTAAAAAATAAAAAGATTTTTAAAATTCTAAAAAGAGTAAATCTAGAAATTGAATTTTTAAAAGAGGATGTCACCGCAACAGATTTTATCTATGTTTTAACAGGAGTATCTGAGAAAGAAATACATTTAAATATTGATAATCGAAGCTTTTACTATCTTCTATGTAAAATAAAGGAATACTTCTTCAACTTCTCATTAACTGCGGTAGCTAATACCAATAAAATCTATTCTCAAGGAGGTACATTAATGAAAGCTAAAACTTTGAGAAATTCAAAATCAGAGTGTCCAAAACACAAGGATAATATTGATAGAATATTAAATAATCTTAGTTAATAGTTGGGCTTTCGCCCAACTGAGCCCAAGTAGCCAAACTTTTACATTGTAACTCCCAATATATTTGGCAAAGAAAAAGTCAACAGACCTGATTGATTTCAGAACCCATTGACTTGATGCCTTAGATACATCAAAGATACGGATTCTTCAACTTCATTCAAAACTGTTGGCATTAATCAAATGCTAATGAGATAATACTTCCATAACATACCTATTTATAGCTACTGAACAATAGTAAGTAGTTGTATAAAAAAAGACTCCCAAACAGGGAGCAGGGATAATATATCCAAAAATTAAATTAATTCGTTTACTCAAATGGCAGGTTTGGTGGTTTGGGGAGCGTATCAAAAAATAAATAACAATGAAAATTACTTATTTTAACTCAAAAGAAGGGTTAAGTATAAAAAACGTTGAGGTACAGGAAGTTCTTCAGCAAATACAAAAAGGATATTGGAAAGATCAAATCAATGACATCCGATACCACAAAAAAAATGAAAATAATTTAGAGGCTAGTCAGATTAAAGGTAAACTCCCTTGCATTACAATATCTGCTACTTTTAAAGAGAGGCGAAAAATAGATTGTGTAGATAAGTACTCTGGTTTATTACATCTAGACTATGACAAACTTGAGAATGTTGAAGAGGTAAAGGCTAATCTCATTAGTATACCATACACCTACTCTGCTTTTATCAGTCCATCTGGTAATGGTGTAAAAGTATTAGTAAAGTGTGATAATGATATTAGTAGTCACAAAACAGCTTTTAATAGTTTAAGAGATTACTATGATAAGATTGTTGGTGTACAGTCTGACAAGTATGTAAAGGACATAACTAGACTATGCTTTGTGTCCTATGACCCTGACTTATATCTAAATGAGGATTCAGAGGTGTTTAAATATAAAACCTCTACCCTAGACCAAATAGATCTATCATGGGTATGGAACTTTACTAGTAATAAGCATGAGTTTGTTGTTGGTAACAGAAATAACTTTGTTTACTCCTTTGCTTGTAATGCAAATAGGTATGGTGTTGACATTAATGATACAACCAACTATGCTTATTCTTATAGTGATGATTCTTTTCCTGAAAATGAGATAGACTCATCTATCAAAAGTGCCTATGAGAATAATGCAAACGAGAATGGTAGCGCACGCATAACTGCAATATCCGCCAAAGATGAAGTTGTTGAGGTCGTTAAGGATTCTTCACCAATGATCCCCGAATACATTTATGAGGCATTACCTAAAACACTCAGGGATGCTTGTAACGTTTTTAGTGGTAGAAAAAGAGATGTGTTTCTTACTTCTGCACTGTCTGTAATTAGCGGAGGGTTGCACAACGTCTATGGACTGTATGACAAGGAGAAGGTGTTTCCTAACCTGTATAGTTTTGTTGTTGCTCCACCCGCTAGCGGTAAGGGTAGTATGAAGTTTGCGAAACAGTTAGGTGACTGCTATCATGACCTGCTGTTTAGTGAGAGTAAGGATGAACTTAAGGAGTACAAAAAAGCAAAGCGGTTGTTTAGCTTAAAGCTTAAAAAGGCGAAGACTGATGCGCAGATAGAGGCTCTAATCGAACCCGAAGAGCCAAAGACAAGTATGTACTTTATACCTGCCGATACCTCATCAGCCATGATGATAAAACATCTAGAGGATAATGATGGTATGGGCTGTATATGTGAGACAGAGGCAGACACGCTAACCAATACATTAAAACAAGATTGGGGAAGCTACTCGGATGTTCTTAGGAAAGGATTCCATGCTGAGATAATATCAAAAAGCAGAATGACAGACCTTGACTATTCTGAAATTAAAGAACCTAAATTTAGTGTAGCAATTACAGGAACACCAAACCAGCTAGACACGTTAATTACATCAATTCAAGACGGCTTGTTTAGTAGGTTTATATTTTACTCCTTTAGTGCTAAACAGAAGTGGAGAAGCACTTACACGGAGGCTATAACTGTTAGTAACAATGAGATTTTTAAGGGCTTTAGCGCTGACTTATGTGACAAGTTTAGAAGTAACAATACTCAGAAGTTTGTTATGACTAGAGCTCAAGGGATGCAGTTAGATGAGGTGTTCTCTGAGGCTCTTGGACACAACTCTGTTCTTTATAATGATGATGTTTCAGGTATTATATTTAGACTGGGACTAATGACCTTTAAGATTGCAATGACACTTGCAGCATTAAGGTCTGATGAATCTGAAATTTCCTGTAGTGACTTGGAATTTAAAACCTCATTGAACCTTGTAGAGAAGGTTTATTTGAGACACAGTATTGGTATTCTTAATAAAATCAATAAGGATTCAAAGAGGCTTAACAAAACTCAGGATGAATTACTAAACTGGATGAAGTCTCAAGGTGAGATGAAAAGAGCTGATATTTGGAACAAAGCCAAAACTATGGGTATTAAAGAAAGAACCTTAGCTGATATATTGAGAAGGTTTCTAATATTAAATCTTATAAGAAAGGTAACTCATGGTGTTTACGTGGCGAGATAAAGGGTACCCCCTCCGCCACATTTTACATCCCCTAACAAAACAGGGGGTTAACAACTGCGTTAATCCCTTGTGTGTTATGGACTACAAGGGTGTTATGCTCTGCATCATAAACCACCTCAACAAAGAATTTGTCTATGGCGTAACAATTACAACGCTCTCCATTACCAATATGGTTATCTAAAAAAGTGCCATATTGATTAACGGCTTCCATTCGTTCGTTTAGTTCTAATGCGTTAAACTCGTATAGTGTCATTCGATTATGCTTCTTTCAATAAGGTGTCCCTTAACATTTGCCTTTTAGATTATAAAAGGTATTTTCTGACATAACATTAAATTTGTTATATTGCAAAAGCAAATTGAAAAAGTTATTAATTCAAACAAACTCTATGAAAAATTTATTTTTTTTAACATTTATCATTTTATTTTCATGTTCAGATTCAAATGATGACAACACCAATCAACTTTTTAGAGAGGTGAATAACAATACTTTTTGGCTTAATGTTCAAGATGAATTTAATTATGGAAATATTATATCATTTTCTCCTGATAAATTATTCTATGAATTTTATCAAGATGGTGATTTTGTAGAATGTTTATATTGGGAGGAGAGTAACTGGACGAATGTTGACTATGACGGCTGTGTTTATGAAACTGTTTCCTATCAAGTAGTTAACGAAAGTAAAACAACTTTGACAGTTCAAGACACCACAACGGGAACAAATGGTTGCTCAAATACTACCGTGACTATTATCTTTGAAATAATAAATGAAAATACTTTAACTGTAAAACACATCAATACTTGGAGTGGCGGCCAAGATGAGTTTACGGTTACAGGACAAAGAATGAATTCAGGGTTTTCATATGGTAATTGCATAGATGGAGGAGTTAACAATTATTTATGGTAAAATATATTTATTAAATTAAGATATCAAAAAGATTTGTTGGACTTGGTTAAAACCCCTAAACTTTGGGTTAAGTGCCAAAAACCTTATTAACTATAGCCATTGTTGTATGCAGTTTTTTTTAGGTTATATTAATTCCGTATTTTTTCAGTTTTCTTGGTAAAACATCATCAATACTTTGGATATCATTATCGTTCATTTCGATTAAACTAAATCCTTCTCGCGCATAAATTTCTAATTTCTCTTTCTAACGTTTAGTATATGAAAAGTAGGCGATTTCGAAGCACGGAACTTTCGGTTAAGCACAAAGTTTGACACGAGCCAGAACCCTTGATTTTACTACTATTTCGCCTATTTTTTATATACATTGTTGTGTTTTCGCACTTTTTCCGTTCGGTTGGTAGCGTAGGCAAAGACATACTCTTTTGCAATTTTGGCTTGTGTGTTGGCTGGTGCGAATTGCAAATGTGTATGGCTTTATGCGTTGGCTTTTTGGTTAATTTATTTCAATTATTTCTACAATACTATCCGTATTTTCAATCTCAATTTTATCACCAACGGACTTACCTTTTATTGAAATTCCAAGCGGTGTTTTAACATTAATCTTTTGAACTCCATTTTTCATATCCATTCCTTGGGTTTGATAATCCACTAATTTTATTGTGAGAACTTTGTCTTTATTCAAATATTTGATTTTAATTGTACTATTAAGTTCTACCTTAACATCAAATAGTGAGTTAGGAATATTCTCGAATAAAGATGAGACTGGTGCTTGTTTCAATATAGGTGCATTATTTATCTGTTTTGCACCAACTTTTTTTAAAGTCTGCCATTCCGTTTCATAGTAATTATTATCCATTGGTTTTCCATTGGCTGTAAAACTTTGATAAATCAAGCGACTGATGTCGTTTTTAATTTCTAATGGCAAAAACTCAAATTCAATATTTTCAAAGTCATTATAGATAACTTTATAACCTTGCAAATGCAGTTGTTCTCTGCTTGAAATGTTTTCGGTTAGATGTGCCTTAAATTTTTTCCGTCCGTTTTCATAAAAATGGATGCCGACAATTTTTTCAGATTCTATTACTTTAAGGAAAGACAGGTCTCCGTTTCTATTTATTCCATTCATATACTCCTTACCAATTCTCTTAGATAACAATACGGAAACATGGACTTTATTTATATGACCTGATGAATAACATTGCATTATGAATCCTGAACGATGATTTGCCTGTATTGGAATTACGTAATCAGCTTCTAAGGATTCATTTTCAGTTAACACATAACTACCTGAATTGTACAGATTAAAGTACCTGAGAATTTCGCTACCATTGGAATCGGAAATTGATTGCTCCGAAAGTTCTTTAATTATTGTAGGTTCGTCTATGATTAGATTTGAAGATGAAGGTTCGGAAGTTGGTTTTTCAAATTCTTCAGAATTATTTTCTATTTCATTTTCTGATGATATATCTTCTTCATTACTGCGAACTGGTTCTTTTATTTCTTCAATCTCTGGAATCATTTCCCAAAGTGGTTCAAGTGCTTTTTTCCTATTTGTGTAGTATTCATATCCTCGCACTCTAAAAAATTGCCAACCACACCTTTCAAGAACTTTTTGACGCATCATGTCATTTTCATGCTGTTCAGCACCATGCCATTTATCACCATCACATTCAATCGCTATTTTAGTGCCATCAGGGAATAAAGCAACCAAATCAATTCGGTATCTACCTTTTGCTACTTCGTATTGCGGAATAACACTCAATTGCTGGCTTACAATATCATTATATACATCCACTTCAAACCAACTATCAAATGGTTCAGGCTGAGTTCCCAAACCTCTTTCAATAGGTGTGTTTAAAATTGGTTGATAAGAATTATAATTTTTAAAATGGTCTAAAAGTTTATATCTCAAATCGTTCGTATTACTTAAATCGTCCAATTGAACTGAATGGAATAACCAAACTTGTTCTATAGCTCTACTCATTGCTACGTTGAAACGTCTTTCATCTGTAGGTTTCACAAGTGCCGACCTGTTGTGATTATGAGCAGTTACCAAACTTAAAAAGATAATATCTCTTTCATCTCCTTGGAAGGAAGCTGAATTACCGCAAACAATTTTTCGTTTATGAAATTCCTTTTCTCCAATCTTCTTTAGAAGTAAGTTTTCAATCAAGTTAGCTTGCTGACTACCTTGTAGCGTGATAACTCCAAATGTTTTACCGACATACCTATCGTCTTCTATCAACTTCCCAATAGTCTCGACAATTTCATTTGCTTCCGGTTCATTGACTATTGCCGAATATCTGCCCTCTGTATAGCCATTTTGGCAAAAAATAGAAACCAATGGTTCGAGTCTTTTCTCAGAATATTGTTTTAGTGGGTAAAGTCCTTTCCCGTCTGGTGCATAAAAATTCCTATTAGAAAATTCAATTATCTCGGGCATGCACCTGAAATGTTCTCTAAGCACCGTTACACCATCACAAAAGAATTTTGCGTGGTCAAAAAAACTGAATTCTGTACCATAATAATCTGAAAATGGAATTCCCTTTAAATGACGTTTTATATGAGGTGTCATTGTATTGGCGTTTACTCCGACATATTCAGGTGAAGTTTGTTTGTCATCTCCAACAATTATGATATTCTTAGAAATATATAATAGGAAAATTGCATCAGGTCCTAATTGACTTGCTTCGTCAATAATTACATAATCATACATCTCCTGTTCGGGTTGAATTGTTTCTGCCACTTTATAGAGAGGCATAATCCAACAAGGAATTGAATCTTTGCAATGTTGCATTTCTTGCTGGGCTATTTTTCTGAACTTCATAGCCCTTTTCCCTTTTCCTGTTTTGCCGATTTTTTTGACCGCCATTACCCAAGCATCTAAGTGTTGACGTAAAGAGCGATTTTGCTGTAATCCTTCCACAACATTATACCATGCTTTTTTGGAAGCAAGTTTTGCAATTAGTTTCCGTTCTTTTTTTTCTAACTCATTTAGATTTCTGATTAGTTGATTCTCGAAATTAATATCCATCAATTTTCCGAGTTCATTTTCTGCATGACGATAAAATATTGCAGGTTTCAATTTTGTAGAATCCTGTTCTAAAAAGGAATCATTATCAACAGTTGCTAAAATATTTGGTATGTTATTGTTTAATTCTAATTTGAGTTTTAGGAAGCTTTGAAAATTTGATTTTGCGAACGTTAATTGCTCGATTATAGCAATAGCTTCAATATAAGTTTGAGAATCAACTCTATTGTAAGAATCGTAAATTGTTTCTTTAACAGGATGGGTGTTTTCTTGGTTTAAATAAACAATAGACTCATCAATTACTTTTTGAATTTCATTTATTTGATTTGACAATTGATTGAACTCTGATTGTCTTATCTTGACTTTTATATCAGATTTGTCGTAAGGATTTATTTTGAGGTTTGTCTCTTGCTCAATTTGATTTTTTAAAACGTCTACTTCCTCTTTTAGCTTGTTGAGTTTTAAAACCTCTGTATGAATATTTTTAAAAAATACGAGCTTGTTATATATGGTATTTCCTTCTGGAACTTTCTTGTTCCATATTTCTGCAAGTTCATTAAAGTCCTGTTGAAACGCAATATCACGTAGTACTATATCAAACTCTTCTATTGTATCACAAGCACTTCCATTAACTCGTACTGCTTCGATAAAATAAAGCCGTTCTTTAATCTCTTTTGAAAAGAATGCCTTTTTTAACGTAAAAGAAAATCCTGATAATGGATTGCCCTCTTTTAAATGAGCAAGAAGTGTTTGAGCGTCTTTTTTTAATTGCTTTAAGCTTTTATCTTTTGGATAAGTGATTTCAATGTCTTTGTCAATTTTGCGAACATCATGTTTTTCAAGTCGTGAAATAACTGATTCAGATTGTTCTATTTTTTGATTCCATAATTTTGAATTGCCATCAATTACTAAGTTGGTAAAATCAATTTGAATGTTATCGACAGAAATATTTAGCTTATGTAGCTCTTTTAGTTGCTCTATAAGCACATCAAAAGCTGGGCATACAATTTTTTCGAAATTTTCATCAATTCCAAATTCTGTTTTTAATCTCTGAGTTAGTTTGCTGTATTCTTCTATTTGCTCACTTGCTGGAATACGATGTAATTCTGGAATTGAATAACCAAACTCATTTGTATCGATTTCCTTGTATTCTTTATGAATTTGGACGAAATTCTTTAAGTCCTCAATTATTTTAGTGTTTTCAATATCGTGGAAATTATCTTCGTACCATTCAAAATTTGGCGAATCTCTTTCTATGTTTTCAGCAATCTCGGTTAAAGTGCCAATGTAATCCTTGTTAATTTCTTGTTTACGTGTAGCTTTTTCTTTTATAGCTACAAGTTGATTTTTATTCTCTGCAATTGATTCTCTTATTTTTTTTAAATCATCTTTAAATTTTTCAATATCAAATTCATAATCGGAAAGATTTGCTCGTGAAAGCTCATCATTAATAGAATTTACGCTGGATTGTAAGTCTTGAACAGAAGATGAATCACCGCTTAATAAATTGACTGCCAAATCTTGAAATTCGGGCGGAAGTTTATCTTTTAACACCTCCAAAGCCCTTTTTGTATAAGCTGTAATCAATACTTTTTTCCCGTTGGCAAGTAGATGACAAATTAAATTAGCAATGGTGTGCGACTTCCCTGTTCCTGGTGGTCCTTGTACAAGTACTTTATTGTTTCTTTTGGCTTTCTCAATTATCTCAATTTGTTCATCATTGTACTCTTTTGGAAAAAAGATTGGCTCAATCTGTGTGTTATTGTTTGAATTATCACCACTGTGAGTATCAGTGTCCGATTCAGGATGAATTCCAATAAGGTCATTGATAGTAGGAATTTCGATATCTGTTTCCCCATTTTCGATATTTTCTAAAATCGTATCGTACAATGCGGTGAAACTTCTCGTATTCCTTTTTCTTAGCAGAAGAGCTGGGGAAAATGAAATAACAGGTTTTGGATTTGTCGCTTTCGGTTTTTCAATGATTGATTTATAGCTTCCATCTGGTGAAACTCTTTCCGCAAACATTTGAAGAGCATCTTCTGTGTTTTCAAAAACGGTTTCAATATTTTTTTCTTTCAGGTAGTTTTCTACCGCCTTTTCTGCATCTATTATATTTTGCGAATCAAACTGCTCAGATAAATCGAGAATTGAATCAGTTTCAATTTGTGGTGTGGATTCTAAATTCGGTGTAATATGTATTTGAGAATCTTTTTGTGAGTACTCAAAATTTATGTCTACCCTTTGGGTGAGAATGTGTCTAAATATCTTTGGTCGTGAATCATTCTCTTTGAAATTCAATAAACCAACTCCAATGACTAATTCATATTCCTCTCCAAATTGCTGGGTTTTATTAAAGATTCTGAAAAGTTTCTTATAAACTGAATTGAGTTTTTCGTATTCAGCATATTCAATATCGTACGCCTCAATTTTTACATTATAGTCTATTAAGTCATCAATCCACTTTTGCTCAATGTAATTCTGTAGCTCTTTGTCAATTTCAGGAAAGTTTTCTAATTCAATTATTTCACCTTTGACCTCAATTGATTCTTTTAGCTTTGGTTCATCTTCTTCATCCAATAAAGTCGCCCTTTCAATCCATAATTCCAAATTGTCAGAAAGTTTACTGAATTCTGGTTTTGTTGGTTCTTTTGGTTTTTTTACTTTCAGCCAATAGTCATTGTCTGAATTAAATTCGGGTCTAATTATATTTTCAAATAATTCATTTTCAGGAATATCATTTAACCAAAACTTTTCTGGGTATTGGGTTTCCTGAGTATCAATATCTCGAACTGGATTGCTTCTCAGTTTCGAGAACTCTTTCAGGTAATTGAATATTTGTAAATATTTTTCCTTTTTCATTTAACTCTTTACTTCTGAGGTCAATTTATCAATTTTATGTCGAGCGTTGGCAAAAAAAACAGCTCTTTTGGTTTTTTAAGCGTTGGCTTATGTGTCGGCAAAAACCAAATGTGCTGTTTGTGCGGTGGCTTTTTTGTATGAAACACAACGGTTTGTATATGAAGCGTTGGGTATTTAGAAGCACTTCATTTTCAGTTTACCGTAATTTTTATTTATATCTATAATGTTCAATTTAACTACTTTTTGCCCAATGATTTATATACTTTGTTAGGTTTTCGTTATTTATTTTTCCGTCCTGCTGTTAGCGTTGGCAAGACATACTCTTTTGCAATTTTGGCTTTTGAGCGTTGGCTGTAGCGATTGCAAATGTGTATGGCTTTAGCGTTGGCTTTTCTTTCCGTTTTTCATTAGAGTTAGTAATAGTCCAATTCCGACAACTACATCAACAATATTCCATATTTCTCTTCCAAGTACTATCTTAAATAGTGGTTGAAATAGTAAAGCAAGTCCGCCAAAAACAATGGCTTCTATTTGATTTTCGTTTTGGTAGGCTTGATATGCTAATATTCCGAAACCAATTAACGCAACAAACCTAACTAATTGGTAGAACCCATAAGGCATATCAAGTAAGCACAAGAAAAACAGAACTGCTAATACTATTTTGATGAGTTTTTCCACTATTCAGGATCTTGTTTTTCAATTACATCAATAATATCTGAATCAAGCAAATGGATTGCTTCAAATTTTGGTAAAATATTTGTATCAAAAAAATCATTTTGTAATCTTTCCAAATATGAATCACTAATAATATCTTGCTCTAAATATTCTTCAAAATCTGTGTGTCGTTTTAAGATTTTTTCATCTGAAATAGTCAGTTTTGACCTAATTACTTTGAAAAATTTTACTTCACTATATTCAACTTTCTCATCTGCCTTTATAGTATCAATTGCAACTTCAACTATTTTTAATTCTTCATCTTCTGACAATTCTATTGAAGTTAATTCTGAAAAATAATCTTTTAAAAATTGATGTCCGTCTTTGTTAATTGATAATAGTAAAGTATCTAATTGAGTATTTATGTCAATATCGCCAAACTCTTGTTTTTCGTTAGACATTTTTTTCAATAACTTAACTTCTCGCTTGTCAATACTACCATCACACGCCATACAAGAAAAGGCTGTTTTTAGTAATAATTGGTTAAATATTTGTTGTTTCATATCTAAATATTTTAGTTAAAGCCAATTCTTGGTCTTTCGTTTGTTTGTGGTTGTTCTCCTTCTAATTTTGCTTTTATAGCAATGTAACTATTCAATTCATTTAGAGTTATTGAAGGATTGTTGTTCTTAATCGTCTCTAAAATTATTTCTTTAGAAATCCTACTTTTTTGTTTTAATGCCGTTCTTGATGCTTCATCACAAAGAAACTTTATATCACTCGAAACATAATTTTCTGTTGCTGTTGCAAAACCTTTATAATCTAAACCTAAATCTGTTGGGCGTTTCTTTAAATAGAGTTTAAACATCAATCTACGAGCATCAAAATCTGGTGGTGGTAGATATATTAATTTATCTAACCTACCTGCTCGTAAAATTGCTGGGTCAATGGAATTTGGTCTATTGGTTGCTCCAATTATAAAAACGCCATCATCACCACAATTATTCATTTGTGCTAAAAATTCATTTACAGCACTTGTATTCATATGATTAACGCTTGAATTATCACGATTTG
>Ga0213868_10005204_pt1 | contig 11746 bp, 13 predicted proteins | sample PICome_9_FD_160087 | JGI IMG/M metagenome (GOLD analysis project Ga0213868, IMG submission 160087) | Coastal seawater microbial communities near Pivers Island, North Carolina, United States - PICO127 | ecosystem: Environmental > Aquatic > Marine > Coastal | place: USA: North Carolina...
TAAGTTTCTTGCCGAAAAACAAGTTGCTGTAACATTAAGCGATATAGAAAATGCTTTCGAAAAAGCAGTCTAACTTACACTCGTTACTTAAGTATTTTAAAGGAAGGAGAATTGTATATCGTCCAAGTTAAGTGGATCGTTAAAAGAAGAAATTATGCTGCAACTTTGAATAATAGGGGGAGCAAGTAATACCGTTACACTACACATTCTAAACCTTCGAGAAATCGGAGGTTTTTTCTTTTCAGCACTTTAGAATGAACGTTATCTAAAGTTACAAAAACTTGGCACTTATTTGGCACTTTTAGGATTTGAGTCTATTACTTCAATCTTAAACTCACGGACTTCCTCTTCTTGAACGTCTTGTATTTTAGGAATGGTATAGGGAGCGATTATCTTCAAGAGGTTTATACGTTCTGACGTACTCAGGCTCGATACTTCTAGACTGTCAACGATACCGTCTGCTAGTAGACTAAGCTTTTGCTTAAGCTCATACGTAAGTTTATCTTTTCCTCGTTTAGATTTCTGTCCTGCTAGTCTAGCGGTTGTACTGTCGAAAGGCATATGTTATAGTGTGTTATATAAGTATAACGCTTATAAGGATAGTTTTGCGTTTTTATCCAGGACTACTCATAAACTTCTTCCCTATAAGTTTAAATAACCGATTCCTGACGTTAAGATATAGGTAGCCCGTATATTATTTTCCGTTTTCCGATATGTTTTAGGATGTTTTTTTGAATGTAATTCAAAAGAATACTAGCGTTAACTAGACTTAAACGATATTAGATTTATCGATATACGTCTTCCGATAATATCATTCTAAAAGTTATTACTTTTTAACGAGATTATCCAGTATTTAAAGCAGTAGTTCTTAACAATTTATGTTTGTTATTCACTTTAAAAAATAGTCCTTTATAAAGGGAGTAGATTAATAAGGTTTAGATAACTGAACTATTTTTTTTTATAATAGACGTAAATCGAACTAATAATTTAACTATATTGTTGTAAATCAAAATAATATATTATGAAAAAAATTATCTTATTATTAGCAGTTATGTTCACTTTTTCTTCCTGCTATGTTCACAAAGCTGTAGTTGGAGAAGGAGCACAAAATGGTGTTGTTGAAAAAGAAAAACAACACAATTTTATTTATGGATTAGCTTCTGGAAAAACACCTGACACTCAAGCTATGGCAAAAGGAGAAGAAGATTATGAAGTAAAAAACTCAATATCATTTGTTGATGGTCTTATTAATGTTTTGACTTTTGGAATTTACACTCCATCTACAGTAGAAGTTAAAAGATAAATTTTTAATTTATTTTAACTGGAGGGAAGGTAAAACTTCCCTTTTTTTGTTATTACATATGACCTAAAATAAGAGCTGTAGCTCCAATCCCAACTAAAATTGTACCCCCATATAATACAATACTTTTTAAAGCCAATGGTAATGGTTTTAATTCTTTTTCGTGAATTATGATTTGATTATCCCTAAAAACAATTTTTCTGTTGTTCTTCAAAATTTTTTCACTCTTATATTTCCATATTTCAATTTCATTTTTATTTTCAATTGTATTAGGGTTTCCATATTTTGAAATAACAAACTCTTTGACACTAGGTTTTTTTTGAAATTTTGGCTGATTTAATGCTGAACATCCACTTATAAAAACTAAAAAAATTATATATAAGAATTGAAATTTGTTCATATACTAAATTTAATGAAAATTAAAATAAGTAACCCAAAACAAGCTATAATGACCAGCTACAATAGACCTGTATTATACAACAACATAGTCCTCTATAAATGGAATAGATTAATACGTTTTATATAATAGAAATATTTTTTTTATTATAGATGTAAATAGAACTATTATTTTGGTTAAATTGAAAATTATGAAAAAATTTATATATGCTTAAGCGCGTTAGCTTTTTAATTTTGTTGCTTTTTATTGCTTGTTCTAAAGAACCGCCTGATTCAGACGGGGATGGAATTGTTGATAGTTTAGACCAATGTCCTCAAGAAGCTGGTTCTGCTGCGTATGATGGTTGTCCAGCATACACCCTTACTGTAAACTCTAACCCATCAGATGGAGGGTTTATAAATCCAAATGGAGGTACTGTGAAAGCAGGACAACAAGTTTCATTAACGGCAACACCCGCTGATGAATTTTTATTTGAAAGTTGGTCTGGTGCAGAAACTGGCACTTCTCCGACCATTTCTGTAATTATGGATAAAAATAAATCCATAACAGCAAATTTTGTTAAAAAACAATATAAAGTAAAAATTGACCATAGTGAAGGTGGAACAGTTGAAGTAAAAACAATTAAGCAAGGTACTCCAACAGAAACAGATTACAATAGTGGGACAATACTTGAATTAACTGCAATTCCAGATGAAGGATATTATTTTCAAACTTTTGGTTATGACAATATGCCTGATGAACACAGAGATAAAAACCCTATTCAAATAACTGTAACTGAACCAGTAAGCATTTACGCATCTTTCTTTAAGAAAAGGTACTCAGTTAAAGTAAATGTTGAAGGTAATGGAAAAGTTGATGTTGAGGAAATAAAAAAAGGAACAACTGAATATGTTGATATAACTCACGGTTCTATTTGGGAGTTAAATGCTATTCCTAATAATTGTAATGAATTTGTTGAGTGGACTGGTGATATTAGTGGAACTGAAAATCCAATACAAATAACAGTTGATAAACCAATGAATGTAACAGCTAATTTCAGAGAAATTAAAAGAGAATTTATTCCTGAAATCGAAGGTGAAGGTAGTGTTGACATTGAATTAAGGTCTGGAAATAGAGACGGAGATGTGTTTGATTGTGGTTCAGAGTTGACACTAACAGCTAATCCAAAAGACAGTTATTCCTTTACCAAATGGGAAATAGAATATACCTCAAAGATTGAAAGTGGAGTGACCTATTCGACTTCCAATCCATTAAATCTTTCTTTAGATTATTCTACATTTTCACAATATGATTATAAAGCAATTTTTAATAAAAAAACATTTTCAATAAATAAAAGTGTAATTGATGATGTTGGAGGTAAAATTGATGTTGAATTATTGTCAGGAAATATTGTAGATGGAAAATATGAAATAGGTTCCAGAGTAAAAATTAAAGCGAACCCTGACCAAGATTGGAAGCTTTTTGAATGGTCAGGAGAATATACAGGTAGTGATAATTCATTTGAAATTGAAATCAAAGAAGAATTAAATATTTCTATATCTTTTGTTTTGATAAAAAATCCAATTTATTTAGATGATAATGGTGTTACAATAAAAGCTTACGAATCTGCAGAAATTGGTGATGCTGGAGTTTTAAATGGAAAGAGATACGAAATTGTTGATGAAGATAAACTAGTAAATTTAATTAATAATGGATTAGATTATTCAAATGTTGTTACATCAAAAATGACAAAAATGTCACTTTTATTTAAACAGGAGTCTCAGTCAGAGGGTGTCGAAAGTGTTAAATATGATATTTCAAGTTGGGATGTTTCTAATGTTATTATGATGGATGAAATGTTTTATAATGCAGATGATTTCAATCAAAATATTAGTAATTGGGATGTTTCTAATGTCACAGATATGAGCAGAATGTTTGCATACACAAATATTTTTAATCAAGATATTGAAAGTTGGGACGTGAGTAATGTGATTGATATGTATGCAATGTTCCGAGGTGCATCTTTATTCAATCAAGATATTGGAAGTTGGGATGTTAGTAGTGTAATTGATATGAGTTTTATGTTTTCGGGTAATAGAATTTTCAATCAAGATATTGGAAGTTGGGATGTGAGTAGTGTGACTAATATGCGAGATATGTTTAATGGCGCAAATTCATTTAACATAGATATAGGAAGTTGGGATGTTTCAAATGTCACAAATTTTAGAGCAATGTTTATGAATAATATAATTTTCAATCAAGATATTGGAAACTGGAACGTTTCAAGTGGAAAGATATGGTCTGAAGGTCAAAGAACTCTTAATGCTTTTGAAGCTATGTTTATGAACACAAAATCATTTAATCAAGATTTATCTAATTGGTGCACTCCTCTTATTTCATCAGCTCCTATTGATTTTTCTGCACAAAGCGTTTTAGAAAGTAGATTTGTTCCTCAATGGGGAAAAAAATGTGACTAAACCATAGGCATATCTTCTTCTTTTAATTCAGCAATTGTTATATTTAGAATATGAATAAACTTATTCTACTATTACTGTTTATTCCACTTGTGAGTTTTGGGCAGGACAGTTCTTTAGCGTCAAGTGAAATAACATATTACGGAAAAGATTTTTTTAGACTAGAGGGAACGGTAATTTCTGATTCACTTAAAGAAAATCGTTATGATAGATTGCCTCTCTCTTATAAAAATATTGTGAGAAAACCAGTATGGAATTTATCTAAATCTTCGGCTGGATTATCTATTCGGTTTCTTTCTAATTCTACAACTGTAAGTGTTAAATGGAAAATTCTTAATGATCTTACAATGAACCATATGGCTGAAACTGGGATTAAAGGAGTTGACTTGTACTATAAAAATGAAAATGGTTGGCAATATGTAAACACTGGTCGTCCACAAGGAATTTATAATGAGTATATTCTTGTAGATAATATGACTGAAAAGCTACGAGAGTTTAAAATATTTCTCCCACTTTATGATGGTGTTGAAAACATTGAAGTTGGGATTAATTCAACCAGCTTTATAGAAAAAGTTAAAAAGAACACCAGAAAACCAATAATTTTTTATGGTACTAGTATTACTCAAGGTGGTTGTGCATCTCGTCCAGGAATGGCTCATACGAATATTATATCTAGAAAGCTTGATATTGATGTTATAAACTTTGGATTTAGTGGAAATGGCAGGATGGAAGAACCAATTGCTAAACTAATCTCCGAGTCTGATCCGATGTTTTATGTTATTGAATGTATGCCAAATATGTTTCCACCTGAAAATGTTACCAAGAATACAATCCCCCTAGTTAATACTATTAGAAAAAAGAATCCAAATTCTCCAATCATCTTTGTAGATTTATTTAAATCCTCTTTTTTAGTTTTGGATAAAAAAGCACATAAAGACACAGAAGCTATGAACTTAGCGTTAAAATATGAATACCAAAAGATGATTGATATTGGTTATAAAAATATTTTCTACATAGAGAGTGGGAACGCACTTGGACTTGACCAAGAGGGGACGGTTGATGGAGTTCATTTTACTGATTTAGGTTTTATGAGATATGCAGACTTTCTATTAAAAAAGTTTGAAGAATTTGAATTAATTGATTTTAAAAATAATTCTAAATCATAGGCATATCTTATTCTTTTAATTCAGCAACTTCTAATCCACGTAAGTAGGTTAAACTAACATTTCAATAAGAATGTTTTTTTTATTAATTTTAGTATTATTTAATCAAAAAATATTTAAAAATGAATAAATATGCATTACTATTTTTAGCCCTAATAATTGTGTCTTGTTCTCCTGAGGAAGGCGAAGAATTGCCTTATTATTTTGCAGATAATGGAGTAACAGTAAAGGCTAGAGATTGGGTTAATATAGGATTAAGGGCAGATATTGATGGAAAAACATTAGATTGGACATATGGAGATATTGCGAGAAGTCCTATTCACCACGAAAAATATTTTATTGCTGTTGATTTACCTTGGTTAAAGAATGTATTAAACACTTACTCAGATTTAAGTACACAGGTTACAACTAAACTAGAAATTACTAATGAAGCTTCTGCAGCAGGCATTTTTCTAAAAACTGAAATCAAAGGAATAGAAAATTGGGATATTAGTAATTGGACTAGTATGTATGGACTTTTTGATTCTGATAAGCCTGTTAAATCAGATTTAAGTTATTGGGATGTAAGTAATGTAAAAGATTTTAGGCTAGCAATGCAATTAGAAACTACAAATCCTAATATTAATAATTGGGATGTAAGCAAAGCAACAAATATGTCTGGTTTTTTTAATACAAGTTCTGAAAACAAATATATTGAAGGAATGGATTTAAGTGAATGGGATGTTTCTAAAGTAACTAATTGTAATGATTTTTTTGGTGGCATAACTAATTGGCCAGAATCTAAAAGACCAAACTTCACAAATTGTAATCCAAATTAGGCATATCTTCTTCTTTTAATTCAGCAACTTTTAATTAGCAATTAGATTAAGTTGGTTTTTTTTATTAAACTCATTTCTATATTTCCGGCATCAATATTGTATATCTAAGATTAAAACAAACATTATGAAAAAAGACAAAAATGTGCTGACACCAAAAAGAAAAGAGATAATAAAAAATCTATCTATTACAATTTCAAAAGAATCTAAAAAAGTTAATGGAAGAAACATAAAACTCATTGAAACTCTACAAAAGATTTTAGATAAAGCTAAACCATAGGCATATCTTCTTCTTTTAATTCAGCAACTCTACTTTTAATCTATTGATACTGAAACAATGGTCTTTCCCCATCCTATTTTTAATGTCATATCCTTATCAAACATCATTGAAAAAGCCTCGATATTTTCCTCATTTGTAGACGTTTTACCAGGTACTCTAATAATATCCAGGTCTTGATTATAATAGTACGAACCCCAAACATTTTTTGCTTTATTAATTATTACGGTCCAGTCTCCTTTGTAAGAAGGTATTGTAAACAGACTGTAAGTACCTGCTTTTAATGCTTTACCTCCGAAAATAACATCGTTATAAAATGTGATTTCTGTTGCTTCATTTGCTCCTGTTCTCCAAACCTTTTCAGGCGGAGCTAATTTTACTAAATCTCTTCCATTTAATTGGGGACGACTGTAAATTACTTTTACTAATTTTTCAGATATTTTATAACTACTTGGAAACGATGCCATATCCATTGGACTTTTATCTAAGTTTTTAAATTCTTGTGCAGTTATTTGTAATGAACTTATTAATGTAATTACAAAAAAAGTGATAGTTAAAATTGAATTTTTCATATTTTTTTTAATAAAATTAAGATATTAATTAACGCTTAAATATATCATTTTAAATTAAAACCTTTAGGACAACTATGATCATTAGCTACAAAATGCCATTCAACAATATAATACTCCTTAGAACGTTGTTAGATCAATAAGATTTAGATAATCCTTATATTAGAATTATAAAATTAATTCTTAGTTAGATGAATAAAAATGAATAAAATTAAACCAATTAAACAAATTTATTCTAACTATTCTGCAGAGGACTTCAAGGTATGGGAGTTGTTATACTTGAAACAGTTTAATTTGCTTAGAGGAATTGTTTCTCAAGCCTTTTTGAACGGATTAGATTTACTTGATTTTAATTCTTCAAAAATTCCTGATTTCATTGATATTAATAAAAAACTCAAAAAGTTAACTTCTTGGCAAATAAAAACTGTTTCTAATATTGCAGAACCAGTTTATTTTTTTTCTTGTCTTGCTAAAAAACAATTTACCTCAACTTGTTGGTTGAGAACTATCAAAGAAATTGATTATTTAGAAGAGCCAGATATGTTTCACGATGTTTTCGGTCATATCCCTTTACTTTCTAATCATACGTATTCTAATTTTTTTCAAAAAATAGGTGAATTATCTTTAGAATTTATTGATGATGATTTTAAAATAAAACAACTTCAACGTCTATATTGGTTTACAATTGAATTTGGGCTTGTAAAAAATCAAGATACCTTTGATATTTATGGAGCTGGGATTATTTCATCTGAAAAAGAAATTAAAAATGTATACAGTGAAAACTCAATTAAAAAACCCTTTAATTTATCAGAAATATTAAAACAAGATTTTATAATTGATAAAGTTCAACCGATTTACTTTTTTATAGATTCTTTTGACCAACTTTTAGATTCTTTAGCTGAAATTCGAAAACTAATTAATTCTAAATCATAGTCAGACCTTCTTCTTTTAAATCAGTAATTCTTATATTGAAGTATGAAAAAACTGATTTTTCTATTAATTTTAACTATTTCCTGTAACAACAATATTGAAATTAAACCTCAGGTCATAGCTTATTATGCTGGTGATGAGAAATCTATTGATGAATTTGATTTAAAGGGAGTTGATCAAATAATATATAGTTTTTTGCACCTTAAAGGAAATAAGCTGGCTATTGACGATAAAAAAGATAGTCTTACATTACTAAATGTTATAAATAAAAAAAAGAAATACCCAAAATTAAAAGTATTAGTTTCCTTGGGAGGTTGGGGAGGATGTGAGACTTGCTCTGATATTTTTAGTTCAAAAAAAGCTCGAACTGAGTTTGCAATTTCAACAGCCGATATAATAGAATCGTTTAATGCAGATGGAATTGATCTTGATTGGGAGTATCCAGGAATTTCTGGTTTTCCCGGTCATAGTTACAAACCTGAAGATCGTGAAAACTTTACAGACTTAATAATTCAGCTAAGAAAGTATATGAAAAAAGACCATATATTAAGTTTTGCTGCAGGCGCATCTAATAGATTTTTTGAAAATTCAATTGAATGGGATAAAGTAATGCCTTTAGTTAATAATGTCAATCTTATGACTTATGATTTTTATGGATCAGGCTCAACGAAAACAGGTCACCATACAGCACTTTCATCCAATGAATTTCAAAATAGATCTGCAGAATCATCAATTGAAGCATTAATAAATTTAGGTGTAAATCCAAAGCAAATATTTATAGGAGGAGCATTCTATATTAAAACATTTAAAAATGTTGAAAACATCAATAATGGTCTTAATCAAAATGCTGAGTGGAACAGAAGTTATAATCAAATAAGTTTTGAAGATGTAAGGTCTAACTTTAATTTTTATTGGGACAGTTTAGCGAATTCGCCTTATGCATATGATAGTATAAATAAAGTTTTTGCAACTTTTGATGATCATAAATCAATAAAGCTTAAATCTCAATATGCATTGGATAAAAAATTAGGTGGAATTATGTTTTGGCAGTTAATGAATGATAAGAAGAAAAATGGCTTATTAAGTACAATGGTAAAGACAATTAAACCATAGACCTATCTTTTTTTTAGTTCAGTAAATATTGTATTTAAAACAGTTAATGTATTAATGAAATTAAAGAAATTATTATATCAATTTTACTTGGATAATGGATTGCCAGATAATGGAGGGATTGCCAATAACACTTTTAATGTCAAGTTATGGATCTTTAGTATTCCATTTCCAAATCCAAAGTTTCGTAAAGAGCTTGTTCATATTCATGATATTGAACATGTTTTGAATAATTGTGATACCTCAAGTAAGGGCGAGGCTTTTATTGCTGGGTGGGAAGTAGGCACTAGATTTTACAAACATTTTCCAATTAATATTTTTATTTTTTTAGCTTTTGGATATTTCTTATTAATGTATCCAAAAACAGTATTTAGAGGATTTAAAAAAGGACTTAACAACATTGGAATAATTGATTTAGGATTGAATAAATCTGAATTAATGAAACTAGAGTTTAATCAATTGGTAAAGATTACTCAGAAAGAATATCATATTAAATTAGGGGTTTCTCAATTGAGTGAATTTATATTTTGTACAATTATTAGTCAAATTATTCTTTTCTTTCCTATAATGTTATTAATTATTGGGTTAATATATCTTTAATAAACCATAGGAATATCTTATTTTTCAATTTTATAACTAAACAATGCCTTTAATAGCAACCGACTATATTCCTCCGTTCCTTTTTAAGAATAGACATTTTAACACTATTTACAGCTCATTATTTAGAAGAATCAAACCTATTCAGTTTAAACGAAAGCGAATAGAGACAAAAGATGATGATTTTTTAGATATTGATTTTATTGAGAATGGAAGTAAAAAAATTGTAATACTATGTCATGGACTAGAGGGTAGTAGTAACTCAAAATATATACAGGCAACAGCCAAATTATTATCTATAAATGACTATTCAGTTGCTGCTATGAATTACCGTTTTTGCAGTGGAGAAATCAATCGCCAGCTGATTACATACCACAGTGGAAAAACCGATGACTTACATGCTGTAATTAATTACGTAATCCCAAATTATGATGCTGTTTATTTAGTAGGGTTTAGCTTGGGAGGAAACCTAATTTTAAAGTATAACGGAGATGGCTTGTTTCCTTTGAGCTCAAAACTCAAGGCTAGTGTAGCAATCTCTGTTCCAGTAGACCTAAAGGGATCGTCCATATCATTGCAGCGAAATGAAAATACACTTTATAACTGGCGTTTTTTAAGAACCTTATCTAAAAAAATGTATTTAAAACATAGGCAATTTCCAAAAGAGCTAGACATAAAACCTTTGAAAATGATAAAAAATTTGACTGATTTTGACGAGTATTTTACAAGTAAAATCAATGGTTTTAAAAACGCACAAGATTATTATTTTAAGGCAAGTAGCAAGCAGTTTCTACCAAATATTTCAAAACCTACTCTTTTAATTAATGCTATGGATGATCCCTTTTTATCTCAATCTTGTTTTCCAGTAAATGAGTCAAAAAACAATTTAAACTTTCACTTGATGATTCCTAAATATGGCGGTCACGTAGGTTTTATTTCTAAAGGAGATTTTTATTGGTCAGAAAATCAGATTTTGAAATTTATTGACAGATATTAAATAGTAGTATTAAAGTTTTTGATTTTTAGCTAATACTTGCATATCCGCAACAAGATCAGTTTCATCCATAATTTCACGACCTAAAAGAGTTTCAATTATGTCTTCCATAGTAACCAATCCTCTGACAGTACCGTATTCATCTAAAACTATAGATATGTGTTCTCTTTCTTTAATTAACTTATCAAAAGTTTTAGGTATAAGAGATTCGTAATCTGATGTAATTGATTTTCTTTTTATTTCAGAAAGCTTTAAATCTCCTTTTTGTTTAACGATATATTCTAAAATATTATCTTTTAAAACATATCCAGTAATGTTGTCCATTTTTTCTTTGTAGACTGGAATTCTTGAAAATGATAAATTAGGATTATTTTTATAAAATTCTTTGATCGAAACATTTTCAGAAGCAATTTTCATAACTGAAAAAGGTGTCATGATATTTCTAATTCGAACATCTTTGAATTTTATCATATTTTTAATAATATCAGATTCACTCTCTTCAATAACACCTTCTTCTTCAGCAATTTCAGCCATAGTTGAAAAATCTTCTCTTGAAAATAGATTAGTATTTTTTGATTTATTTATAAGTTTTGTAAAAAATTGAAGTAAAAATAATATTCCAGAAAACTTAAATAATGGTATAATACTTTTTAAAAATATTGAAGTTGTTTTTACAAGTTTATGCCAATAAGTCGCACCTAATGTTTTAGGAATTATTTCAGAAACTAGTAAGATTAGTATAGTCATAATACCTGAAACAATTCCAACAACTAAATCCTCAGTTAGAAAAATTCCAAAAATTTCATAGGAATTATTATTGATTGATGAGTAAAGTTCCTTGGCTTGAACTCCTACAAGAATTGCTCCAACAGTGTGAGAAATAGTGTTTAAAGTCAGAATTATAATCAGAGGTTCATCTATATTTTCCTTCATTTTTTGAAGGTTTAAAGCATATTTTTTTCCCTCGCTTATCTTGATTTTCAGAAAAGTTGGACTTACGCTTAATAAAACAGCTTCTAAAATTGAACAAAAGAATGAAAGTGCTATTGTAGAAATAGCATAAAAAATTAAAAGATTCAAATTATATAATAATTAATTGTAGGTATAAATTAATAAAAATTTAGATCAATAGAAATATAAT
>Ga0213868_10005206_pt1 | contig 11744 bp, 8 predicted proteins | sample PICome_9_FD_160087 | JGI IMG/M metagenome (GOLD analysis project Ga0213868, IMG submission 160087) | Coastal seawater microbial communities near Pivers Island, North Carolina, United States - PICO127 | ecosystem: Environmental > Aquatic > Marine > Coastal | place: USA: North Carolina | collected...
ATCATATAATTGACTATTATTCTCTACATTTACAAATGTTCAAAACACCTAAATCAATAAATGTTTTTAATGAAATCTTTAAATAAGTTATTCTTAATAAACTGGCTAATTATTTCATTATTTTTTGTCTCAAGTTTTTCTTACAGTCAACAGATTTTTGTAAAAGATGAAAATTCAAATGAAAATCTCTCAGATGTAGTCATCTTCAATGAAGATAAATCACAGTCAATAATTACTGACTTAAATGGGGTTGTAGACTTGAGCATGTTTTCTGAAGATGAAAAGATTTATTTTCAACTACTTGGTTACTCAACTTTAGAGTTATTAAAGGGCACTATTTTAAACGGATCTTCAATTTATCTTCAATCTGAAAGTCAAAATCTTGAAGAGGTAATCTTATCAGTTGCTAGATCTGAATCCAATGTAAATCAAATTGCTGAAAAAGTATCCGTGATAAAATCTGAAGACTTATTTTTGTCATCTCCAGCATCTGGAGCAGAATTACTTGAGCTAAGTCCTGGAATAAGAGTTCAAAAAAGTCAGGGTGGTGGCGGAAGTCCAATCATAAGAGGGTTTGAAGCAAATAGGGTGTTAATTGTTGTTGATGGAGTTAGGATGAATAATGCTATATACCGTTCTGGTCACCTGCAAAATTCAATTACTATTGATCCAAGTATTATAGAGAGAGCTGAAATTATTTTCGGATCCTCATCTGTTGGATATGGATCTGATGCATTAGGAGGTGTTATTCATTATTACACTAAAAGCCCTATAATTAAAGGGTCTGAAAAAATCAAATCTAGTTTTACTACTAATTATACTTCCGCAAATCAAGGAGTTTCAAATAATTTTGTAACAAATTATAGCAGTGAAAACTGGGGAAGTATTACATCTCTGTCTATTTCTAAATTTGGAGATATAAAAATGGGAGAAAAGCGAGAACATGGATTTAATAGTTGGGGTCTAACACCTTTATATTCTGAAAATTCTAGGTATTCATATTACCCTGAAGCATCAATTAATTCAGATGAAAATATTCAAAAAAATACCGGCTATAGTCAAGTTGATTTATTTCAAAAATTTTTGATAAAACTTGGTGAAACGAATTTACTAAACGTGAACATTCAATTTTCTGAGTCAAGTGATATTGACAGATATGATCAATTGAGCATCACAAATGCTGGTTCTCTAAAATTTAGTGAGTGGTATTATGGGCCTCAAAAAAGATTTTTAATCTCTCCTAGTTTGAGAATATTTCCTAACAGAAAGTTTATGAAAAAAGGTGCAATTACTTTTGGGTTTCAAAAAATAAATGAGAGTAGAATTAAAAGAAAATTTAATGCTCTTAACAGGTCACATCAGATTGAAGATCTTAAAGTGTTTAGCCTAAACGGTGATTTTGACACCTCTTTTAATAACGGACACTCTATCTCTTATGGTGTTGAGTCTACATATAATTATAACTATTCAAAGGCATATGATCAAACTCTTGAAATAGAGGGGAATCAAGTAACTGGCCTTGGTGAAAAATTTGCTATTCCAACTAGATACCCTAGCGATGGAAGTTGCTGTTCAAGCTTTGCTTCCTATTTGAATTGGTCTTGGAATATGAGTGAGTTTTTTACTTTTAATATTGGTACTAGGCTAACCTTTACTGGACTAAAAGCAAGTTGGAATGATGTTATCTCAGTAAATCCACAATTATCTGAAATAAATCTTAACTCTAAAGCATTAACTACTACTGTCTCTATAAAATTAAGACCTAGTAAAAGAGTTCAGATTAATACTGTTTTATCTAGTGGGTTTAGAAATCCTAATATAGATGATATTGGAAAAATAAGAGAAAATAATGGTTTATTAGTTGTTCCAAACACATTTTTAAAACCAGAATATGCATATAACTTGGACTTAGGTATTGACTTTAGATCTCTCAATAATACTAACTATATTTCACTTAGAGGTTTTAGTACAATTATCTCTAGACATATTGGAAGAGACGAATACACTGTTTTTTCAGACATAACAACACCTGACTTATCTACAATTATATATAACGGAGAAGAGGTTACTACCATTTCAAATAAAAATCTTGGAAATCGATTTATTCATGGTTTCTCAATTGACGGTTTCTCAAAAATAATGAACAACTTAAAGTTTGATTTTGGTCTAACTTACACTAAAGGTGATAATAACGACACCTACGGACCTCTTCCTTCTATTTCTCCATTATTTGGCTCAGTTGCATTTTCCTATAACAAAAGAGGGCTCAATCTTAGGGCAGTATATAAATTTAGTGAAGCTAAAAATCCTAGCGAATATAGCTTTGGAGGAGAAGATGGTTTAGATGAAACACCTTTTCTAATTAATAATGAGGGATTATTAACCTATCTAGGAACTCCTAAATGGTCCGATCTTTCAATCTATGGAAGTAAAAATATATCATCTAATGTTACTTTGAGATTGGGTTTAACAAATGTTTTTGATTCTCATTATAGAACTTTTGCATCTGGAATTTCCGCACCAGGAAGATCCTTTCAGTTAGGTCTAAATCTAAAATTATAACTCATTATATTAACTTTTATTTGATCTAAAATCATTAATTTCGCCTTTAATTAAAGCATAATGAGATTTAGGGAATCTAAAAACTTTTCACTGACTTCAATTTCATCAGAGATCCAAGATTTTTGGTCTAAAAATGATGTTTTTTCTAAATCTTTTAACAAGAAAGATAGTGCAAGTTTTATTTTTTATGAAGGTCCTCCATCTGCTAATGGAAAACCTGGAATACATCATGTGATGGCAAGAACTATTAAAGATGCTTTTTGTAGGTATAAAACATTAAAGGGATATAATGTTAAAAGAAAAGCTGGATGGGATACCCATGGACTTCCAGTTGAATTAGGAGTAGAGAAAGAATTAGGTATATCTAAAGATGACATTGGAAGTAAAATTAGTGTCTCCGAATATAATGCTGCATGTAAAAAAGCTGTTATGAAATATACAGCTGAATGGGAATCTCTTACAAGACAGATGGGATATTGGATTGACCTCTCTGATCCTTATATAACATATACTCCGAAATATATGGAGACAGTTTGGTGGCTTATTAAAAATATATCTGAAAAAAAACTGCTTTACAAAGGATACACAGTTCAACCATATTCTCCTGCAGCTGGAACTGGGCTTAGCTCACACGAGTTAAATCAACCAGGAGCATATAGAGACATAAGTGACACCTCTGTAATTGCTCAATTTAAATGTTTAGATGATACGTTGCCAGTCAAATTAAAAAATTTCTATCCATTTTATTTTTTAGCATGGACTACTACTCCATGGACTTTACCTTCAAATACAGCTTTAACTGTTGGGGCTAAAATTGAATATTCTTTTGTTAAAACGTTTAATCAGTATACAAAAGAAAAAATAACTGTTTTATTGGCCAAGAATCTAATTGAAAAAGTTTTTTCTAAAAACTTTTATAAAATAGATAACGAAAATGAACTTGATTTATTTAAACAGAGTAATACTGAAATCCCATACTTTATTTTGGAATCATTTAAAGGTGTAGTTCTTGAAAATCTTAAATATGAAAGAATTTGGGAAGAAGCACCTCTTCCTCTTGATAATCCTGAACATGCTTTTAGAGTAATTCTTGGTGATTTTGTTACAACTGAAGACGGAACTGGAATAGTCCACACGGCTCCAACTTTTGGTGCAGATGATTATAAAGCGGCAAAGTCTGCTATACCTGAAGTTCCTCCAGTACAAGTACTTGACTCAAAAGGCAATAAAGTTCCTCTAGTTGATTTGAAGGGGAAGTTCATCGATAATATTGGCTTAATTAGTGGTAAATATGTTAAAAATGAATACTACGAATCGGATTCTATGCCGGATAAATCTGTTGATGTAGAAATTGCTATTAAGCTGAAAGAACAAAACTTAGCATTTAAGGTGGAAAAATATTCTCATTCTTATCCTCACTGCTGGAGAACAGATAAGCCTGTGCTTTATTATCCAATGGAGTCTTGGTTTATTAAAATCAGTGACCTTTCTGAGAGAATGTTTACCCTTAATAATGAGATAAACTGGAAACCTAAGTCAACGGGGGAGGGTAGATTTGGGAATTGGTTAAAGTCTGCTAATGATTGGAATCTTTCAAGGTCAAGGTTTTGGGGAGTTCCATTACCAATATGGTCAAACGAAGAGGGAACTGAACATAAAGTAATTGGTTCTGTTGAAGAGTTAATTAATGAAATTAATGTTTCAATTGAAAAAGGATTTATGAAATCAAACCCTTATTCTAAATTTAAGGTTGGTGATATGTCAGACGATAATTATACTAAAGTTGACCTTCACAAAGACTTTGTTGATGACATTGTTTTATGTTCAGAAAAAAGCCTCCCAATGAAGCGTGAAACAGATATAATTGATGTTTGGTTTGAATCTGGATCAATGCCTTATGCACAAATTCATTATCCTTTTGAAAATAAAGATCTAATTGATCATAAATCAAACTTTCCAGCAGATTTTATTGCAGAAGGTGTAGATCAAACTAGGGGATGGTTTTATACACTTCATGCAATATCTACAATTGTATTTGATTCAATTTCATATAAAAATGTTGTTTCAAATGGCCTTGTATTAGATAAAAATGGGCAAAAAATGTCTAAAAGATTGGGTAATGCCATAGACCCATTTGAAATGATAAATAGTTTTGGTATTGATGCTGTTAGATGGTATATGATTTCAAACTCAAACCCATGGGATAATTTAAAATTTGATCAAGAAGGAGTTGCGGAAGTAAAAAGAAAGTTTTTTGGAACGTTACATAACATTTATAGTTTTTTTAGTTTATATGCTAATATTGATGGATTTAAAAATGCTGAAACAAAAATTGACATAGATAAAAGACCTGAAATTGATAGGTGGATTCTGTCTGAACTTAATTCATTAATCCAGAAAGTTGATAAAGATTTTGATAATTATGATTTAACACCTGCGGCAAGAGATATTAATGATTTTGTTCAGGAAAAACTTAGCAATTGGTATGTAAGACTATGCAGAAGAAGGTTCTGGAAAGGAGAATATAATTCTGATAAAATTTCTGCTTATCAAACTCTTTTTGAGTGTCTTTTAACCATTAGTAAACTTATTTCCCCTATAGCACCTTTTTACTCTGAATATGTTTTTCAGTCTTTAAACACAGTAACAAAAAAAGATAAAGCTGAGTCTGTTCATTTGTCTAATTTTCCTAATTATTCATCTGACATAATTGACAACAATCTAGAAAACAAAATTAATCAGGTAAGAAACATTTGCTCTCTTGCTCTTTCTATAAGAAAAAAAGAAAAAATAAAAGTAAGGCAGCCTTTAAATAAAATTATTATCCCTGTAAAAAATGAAATTGAAAAAAATGAAATTGATGATGCAAAATCACAAATTTTATCTGAAGTAAATGTAAAGTCAATTGAGTTTCTAGATAATAAAAACTCATTGCTAATTAAAGAACTTAAACCTAATTTCAAGCTACTGGGTCCAAAGTATGGAAAAATAATTAATGATGTTGCAAAAAAAATTAAATCCCTGTCAAATATTGAAATTGAAAAGCTTGAAACCGCTAGCTCCCTCAATATTAAGGTGAATGAAACTGAAGTTTCAATTTCACTTGAAGATGTTGAAATCAACTATAAAGATATTGAAGGTTTATCGGTAGCCAGTGGAAATGGTCAAACAATTGCACTTGATCTAAGTCTTAATGAGCAATTAATAAATGAAGGAATTGCAAGGGAGATAGTTAATAGAGTTCAGAATATTAGGAAAAACGAAGGTCTTGAAGTAACTGATAAAATCGAAATAACTATTAAAAACTCTGATAATCTTGAGAAAGCTATTTATGATAATTTAGATTATGTTATAGGTGAAACTTTAGCAATAAAATTATATTTTAGCGAAAATCTAGATGCAGGAGATATCATTGAGTTCGATAATATTAAAACTAGAATTAACATAAAAAAAGTTTGATATGAGTAAAAATTCAAAAAACAAATACACGGATAAGGAATTAGAGGGCTTTAGAAAAATAATCAATGAAAAGATTGAAAAAGCTCAAAATGATCTTGAACTTATAAAAAGTGCATACATGAATGATAGCACTAATGGAACTGAAGACACTTCTCCAACTTTTAAGTCAGTTGAAGAAGGATCTGAAACTATGTCAAAAGAAGCAAATACTCAGCTAGCATTAAGACAAGAGAAATTTATAAGAGATTTAAAAAATGCTCTTGTTAGAATTGAGAATAAAACTTACGGGGTTTGTAGGGTAACTGGGAAGCTTATTGATAAAAAAAGACTCAATATAGTTCCTCATGCAACTCTTAGTATTGAGGCTAAAAACATTCAAAACTAAAATTACTGATTTGCACTCTTTACTTAAAAATATTGACACTAAAAAGTCAGTAATATTTATCTTATTACTAATTTTTTTAGATCAGTTTGTAAAGATTTATATCAAACTAAATTATTCTATCACAGCATATGGTCAACCTCCTATAATTGATCTTGGTTTTTTCAAATTACTTTTTATTGAAAACAAAGGTATGGCAATGGGTGCTAGACTAAATAATATAATTCCCTTTTTAGACGATAACACAGCTAAATTATTTTTAACTGTTTTTAGAATTTTTGCCTGTATTGGTCTTGGTTTTTGGTTGAGAAGTATTATCAAAAATAAAGGCTCTCAACTATTAATTTTTTGCGTTTGCCTAATCTTTGCAGGTGCTATCGGTAATTTAATTGACTCTGTTTTTTATGGAGTAATCTTTTCGTCCAGCTATGGACAAGTAGCTACACTTTTCCCTGATACTGGTTATGCGCCTTTGTTTTATGGAAGTGTTGTCGACATGATACAGTTTCCTTTAGCAACATGGAATTGGCCAAACTGGATGCCCTTTATTGGTGGTGAAGAATATACTTTTTTTGAATATGTTTTTAATTTAGCAGACTCTTATATAAGCACAGGAGTAATCTTTATTCTAGTGTTTAATAAAAAAGTATCCCTTTAATTTAGGCAAAATTAAATACTCTATTCGGCGTTATAACATAATCTAATTTGATGTCATGTTCTTCAACATTTAAGATTTTATCCACAGGTTCAAAGAATGATAGTCCTACTTTTATAACATTCTTTTTCGTATTTAGTAAAAATCTGTCATAATATCCACCCCCATAACCTACTCTTTCTCCATATTTGTCATAGGCTAAAAGAGGAATAAACACGACATCAAAAATCTTTGGATCAGATGTGATTGTGCTTGAAGGTTCTCTAATACTAAATTGGTTTTTAGAATATGTTGTATCCTTATTTATTTCAATATGAATCAAGTTTTCACCCATAATCTTTGGCACATACACTCTTTTATTTTTTTTGAATAACAACTTTATAATCTCATCCGTTTCAACCTCATTATTTAAATAGTTAGACAGGTATATATGATAATAGGTTTTTTTAAATAAGTCCGTTTTCATTAAGTTTGTAAAAATTGCTTTATTTAAATCTTTTACCTCATTATCCGTAAGGTTAAATCTATTTTTTTTAAATAATTGTCTTAAAAAAACCTTGTTGTTTTTCATTTACATTAATATAAAAAAAAAATAGGCTTAATTTTGTTTTAGTGAAACATTCTGAACTTCATCTTCAAGCTAAATCTCTACCTGAACTTCCAGGTGTTTATCAATTTTATAATGATGACAAAATTATTTATATAGGCAAAGCAAAAAATCTAAAAAAAAGAGTTACATCCTATTTTTCAAAAAATCATGAAAGCAAAAAGACAAAACTACTTGTAAAAAGTATCAGAAAAATTGAAAAAATTATAGTTGACACTGAAATGGATGCTCTTCTATTAGAAAATAACCTAATAAAAAAATATCAACCTAAATATAACATTCTGCTAAAAGATGATAAATCATATCCATGGATTTGTATTGTCAAAGAGCCTATCCCTGATATTTTCTATACAAGAAAAGTTGAAAAAAGAAGAGGTGAATACTATGGACCCTTTACTAATGTTTACAGTGCGAGATTTCTGATTAAACTAATTAAGGATATTTATCCTTTTTTGAATCATGAGCTAAACCACCTAATAAAAAAAGAGACAGAAGAAAGTATTAAAGTTAAATTTTCAGAAAACATAAAGTCAATTCGTAATTTAATTAAAGGACATTTTAGAAAATCAATTGATGAGCTTAAAGATAAAATGAAATTATTTTCAAAAAATCTTAAATATGAAAAAGCTCAGGAAATAAAAGAAAAGCTAGAAATTTTATATAATTATCAAGCTAAATCAACTATAGTAAATTCTAAGATAAGTGATATAGATGTTTTTGCATTAATTTCTGATGAATCTTATGCATATATAAATTATCTGCAAATCTCATATGGAGCAGTAATTAGATCATTTACATTAGAGGTTAAAAAGAAGCTTGAAGAATCAGATAAGGAAATTTTGAGTCTAGCTGTAATAGAACTTAAACAAAGGTTTCAGTCACAAAGTAAAGAAGTCGTTTTGCCCTTTAAGTTGAATCTTCCTCAGCCAATTAAAGTAACTGTTCCTAAAACAGGTGATAAGAAAAAATTGATTGAATTGTCTGAAAGAAATGCAAAGTTTTATAGAATTGATAAACTAAAACAAATAAAAATTGTTGATCCAGAAGCTCATGGCAATAGAATTATGGAACAGGCAAAAAAAGATCTCCAATTAAAAGAAAAACCTGTTCAAATAGAATGTTTTGATAATTCGAATTTGATGGGGACTAATCCAGTGGCATCTTGTGTTGTTTTTAAAAATGGCAAACCTTCAAAAAAAGATTACAGACATTTTAAAATACAGAATATAGATGGCCCTGATGATTTTGCTTCAATGGAACAGGTTGTTTACAGAAGATTAAAAAGGCTTTTAGACGAAAAAGAAACTTTACCAAATCTAATTATAGTAGATGGTGGAAAAGGTCAATTAAGCTCTGGAGTAAAAAGCTTAAAAAAACTGAATTTAGAAAATAAGATTGCTATAATTGGTATAGCAAAAAAACTTGAGGAAATTTTTAAGCCTGATGATAAATTACCTTTATACATAGATAAGAAATCTGAAACTTTAAAATTAATTCAGCAATTAAGAAATGAGTCTCATAGATTTGCTATTAATTTTCATAGGGATCTTAGAAGTAAAGATGCTCTTAAATCAGGCATGGATAGCCTAAAAGGAGTGGGGCCAGTTCTGAAAGACAAACTTTTAAGCAAGTATAAATCTTTTAAAAGATTAAAAGATGCTGATGAAAAAGAGTTGATAATATTTCTTGGGAAGAGTAGAGGTAGATCTGTTTTTAATCAATTAAGAAATTAATTTTAAGTAATTTTGCTCTTGTAAATGATGAAAGTTAAATTTCTATATCTCAAAATTCTTCTATTAAGTATCAACCTAGTTTTTAGCCAATCCCCTCCAAAAAACATAGAACCGTTTAAAGCTGGAGAAGCACTAGAGTACAGAGTTCACTATGGAATTTTCAATGCTAGCTATGCTTCACTTAAGCTTTCAAGTGAAGAGCTCAACGGAGAAAAACTTTTATTAGCATCTGGGTATGGAAAAACAATTGGATTAGCTAGACTTTTTTTTAAAGTTGAAGATTATTATAGCAGCTATTTTGATAATGAAAATGTATCTCCCGTTTTTTTTAAACGAAATATTTATGAAGGTGGTTATACTAAAAACTTAGAAGTTCAGTTTGATTCTAAATCAAACAGTGCTATTGTAAATAATATTAAAAATGGAACAATAAAAACAATTTCCACAGAAAAAAACATTCAAGATCTTATATCATCCTTATACTACCTTAGAAAAAACTTTTCTCCGAACAATATTGAAATAGGTGATTATTTTACAATAAACATGTTTTATGATTCAAAAAACAAAGAGTTGTCTCTCAAGTATCTTGGCAAAGAGGTCATTAATACAAAATATGGAAAAGTAGAATGCTTAAAACTAATGCCTGCTACTAACAGGAGTAGAATATTTAAAGGGGAAGGTAGTATTACAATTTGGTTAACTAATGATAAAAATAGACTTCCAATTAGAGTTCAAGCAGATTTACTAGTTGGGTCTATTAAGGCTGATCTAGAAAAATTTTCTGGGATTGCTAATCCAATTGAAATTCAAATTAACAACTAATGAATAAAAAGATAAAGTACTACTGTTTTTTTGTCTTGATATATGTTTTCATAATCTTTTTAAGCTCTTGTAATTCTGAAATAAATGAGATCAAAAAAGAAGAAGATCTTATTAAATATAAATACGGTTATGACGAAAGCAAATATTTATTTGAAGAGAAAAAAGTTGGAAAAGGAGATACTTTTGGCGATATCTTAGAGGGGCAAGGGATTGATTATCCCGAAATATATCAAGCTCTTCAAAAAACAAAAAATGAAGTAGACTTTAGAAAACTTCAAATAGGCAAGCCCTACACGCTTATATATACTAAAGATTCTATTAAAAAATTAAAAGCCTTTGTTTATCATCCTACAATTGAAGGATACTCTTTGATCCAATTAAGAGACAGTGTTTTTGGTAATACATTTAAAAAAACTAGAACATATAAAGATCTATCAGCATCAGGAATTATTGACAACTCATTATATCTAACTCTTGAAGAGCAGGATAAAGATCCTTTATTGACTTATTATTTATCTGACATATATGCTTGGACAATTGATTTTTTTAGATTAGATAAGGGTGATAAATTCAAAGTAATATATACGGAAGCATATGTAGATGATTCGATTCCTGTTGGAATAACAAAGATTAAGGCAGCTTATTTTGTTCACAAAGGTGTTGAAAGATATGCCTTTGAATATGAAACAGATTCAATTAAAGGGATTGTTGAATACTTAGATCAAGATGGGAAAAATCTAAGAAGAGCGTTTTTACAGTCTCCTATTAAATTTGGAAGGATTTCATCAAGATATAATTTAAGAAGACGAATAGCTTTGTATGGTAATAGAGTTAGGCCTCATAAGGGAACAGATTTTGCAGCTCCGATTGGAACACCTATTATGTCTACCGCTAATGGAACTATTATTGAGTCCAGCTATACAAGAGCTAACGGGAGGTATGTAAAGGTTAGGCACAACAATACTTATGATACTCAATACCTACATATGAGAAAAAGTAATGTTAAAGTTGGACAATTTATTGAACAAGGAGATGTAATTGGATGGGTAGGTATGACTGGGAATACATCTGGACCTCATGTATGTTATAGGTTCTGGAAAAATGGTATTCAAGTGGATCCTTTCAAACAAAAACTTCCTGAAGCTAAACCAATCAACGAGTCATTAAAAAAGAAGTACTTTAGTGATATTGTCTTAATCAAATCTGAACTTGATGCAGTAATAATTAAAAATAAAACTTCCATCTAATGGGATTATCTAAAATAAATCCAACAAATTTAAATTCCTGGTCAGGCCTTGAAAAAAAATTCAAAACTGAAGGTAAGAATCATATTTCAAGTTTTTTTGAAGAGAGTGATCGACTTGAAGAGTTTACAATAAGTTGGAAGGATTTTTATGTAGATTTCTCAAAAAACAGACTAAGCTCATCAACTCTAAAATTATTAATTGATTTAAGTAATGAAACTAATTTAAAGAATAATATTGAAAAGTATTTTGATGGATCTACTATTAATGAAACAGAAAA
>Ga0213868_10005209_pt1 | contig 11740 bp, 15 predicted proteins | sample PICome_9_FD_160087 | JGI IMG/M metagenome (GOLD analysis project Ga0213868, IMG submission 160087) | Coastal seawater microbial communities near Pivers Island, North Carolina, United States - PICO127 | ecosystem: Environmental > Aquatic > Marine > Coastal | place: USA: North Carolina...
TAGATGACGTAAGCTGGCCGGAGAAACCATAATGGCACTAGGAAAAATCAAAGCAGATACCCTAGAACACAGCACCGCTGGGTCACTTGATACGCAGTACGTTGTGAATGGTAGTGCGAAGGCATATCTTTCTATGGACAGTAGTGGTGGTTCTACAACTACTTTTTTTGGAAGTTTTAACACAAGCAGTGTTACAGATGTAGGAGTTGGTAAATATGACCAAAACTTTACTAATTCTTTTACTGGTGCAAACTATTCAGGATTAGGCATTGCACATAATAATGTCAATGTAATTACTAACGTAAATAATACCACCTTTGGAAGTTACGCTGCTGGTGCAAGCGGCATTGTTTTGTACAATGGTGCTGGCTCTGCTTACACTGATGTGGATGTTTCTACGGCTCATTTAGGAGACCTTGCATAATGCAAACACCAGAGTTTCAAGGCACACACCTATTTGACAGACTATGCTGGGCTAAAGAAAACCTAGACGGTGTGCAGTCAGACTACCGTGTAGTGTATGAGGACAGCGTAGACGAGTGCGCTAAGATACTTGTACCTGACCCTAACTGGATGGCTTGTGCGCTACAGGGCGGCATCCTACCACCTGTACAGGTATATTGGGAACTAGCTAAAGATGAAGCAAAGCCTGACTTTGTAAAGCATACCAGAGGACACTTGCTACACAACACAAAGCCTGTAGAGGCTATGACAGAAGAGCAAGCTATAGAATACTTAATTATGAAAGATTGCCCACAGCACGTATGGCGCAATTGGGATGAAGGCAACAAACCTAAGATGGTTATATGCCGTAAAGAACAGCTTCCGGGTACACGTGAGTGGCGCAACGCTTGGAAGATAACTGAAGAACTCAGCGTCACTGATTTAGCAGCCTAAGAGGAGAAACCTAATGGCACAAACATACATCGTAGACAAGGACGGGAATCAGATTGATGCCTCAACAGCAACCGTACCTTCTGACCGTCACTTTCGTGGTGCATGGTCATTGAGTGGCAGCGTTATCACTGAAGACATGGACGCAGCCAAAGTAATCTTCAAGGATAAAATCCGTGAGGTTCGTGGTCCACTGCTTGCCGCAGAAGATGTCGTGTACATGAAGGCACTAGAAGCTGATGACTCATCTGCAAAAGCAGCATCAGTAACTAAGAAAGCCGCACTGCGTGATGCACCAGCCGCTTCTGCAATTGGTAGTGCTTCAGACATTGCAGCATTGAAGGCAGCTTGGGATACAAGCGTACTTGGCGATAGCCCTTACGCATAAGGAGATAGACGGTGGCATTAACTAAAGTAAGAGCAGGGGGATACGCTACTGGCGGTATTATCCAAATCCAGCATACACAATTTACTGGTACGGCATCACCGTCTATCACAAATACTACAGACACTGCTTTAACCGACCTAACGGTATCAATTACACCTACTGCAACGTCTAGTAAAATATTACTACAGGCTCATGTGTTCTTTGAAGGCAGTATTTCTGATTACCAGTGGTCATGGATGTTCTTTAGGGATAGCACTGTGTTAAAAGCACCTGCGGGTAGTGGTCAAACGTCTGTTATTTCTTCTAGTTGCATTTCATTTTATGATGATGATAACGCATCTACCCCATCAACTGCGGTCTATCAGTATTTTGACACACCATCAACGACAAGTTCGGTAACTTATAAAGTAGGGGTTGTTACTACTGGTGGTAATGCTACTTTACACATAAATAAAAGTTCAACGGACGCTGGTTCTTCTGGATATGAACGTGGTATTTCATACATTAGCGCAACAGAGATAGCAGGATAATTAGATGCCATACATAGGTAAATCACCATCAGTAGGATTCCGCAATCGCTTTGTATATCAGGCGACAGCAGGACAGACTAGCTTCAGTGGCAGTGATGCCGACAGTAAGGTGTTATCTTATCAGGATAGCCTGTACTTAGACGTGTATCAAAACGGTGTACTACTTAAACCCGGTACAGACTATACAGCCACGACAGGTACAACAGTAGTCTTGGTCACAGGGACAAGCCTCAATGACGTAGTTGAGATGGTTATCTATGACACATTCTCTGTGGCAAACAGCTACACTAAGGCAGAGGCTGACACACGCTACCCATTCAAGGGTAACAACAGCATCATCCGTTTGAATGGGCAGACCATCACAGCAGACATTACGATTGACAGCGATGAGAATGGCGTATCAGGTGGGCCTATCACACAGGACAATGCCACCGTCACTGTTAACGGATATTGGAGTATCGTATGACCAGCGTATTGAATGTAGACACGATTGCTGACAAGGCGGGTACGGGGCCGGTTGCACTGACGAAGCAGAGTGCGGCGAAGGCGTGGGCTAGATACGACCAAACAAATACTACCAATAGAGATTCATTCAATATTAGTTCAATTTCTGACGAAGGAACTGGTATATTCGGTCTAAACTACTCAAATAGTTTCAACAATATTTACTATGCCACAACTGGTTCAGGCAACCAAAACAGACGATTTCAAATAAATGGCACAGGCGAAAGTGAACAGGCAACAAATAGAGTTTTTTGCCGTATCACAACAGAAGGAACAACAGTAAGTGACATTACGGTGATTGGCGTTCATATTCACGGAGACCTCGCATAATGGCTAGTATTCTTAAAGTAGATACACTAACAGGTGTAACCACCGCTGGCTCTATTAGCGTCACTGGCGAGGGCAACTCGACTACGACTAATCTTCAGCAGGGTTTGGCGAAGTGCTGGTTTCAAATTGTGCAAGATTCTACGCATAGCATAAATGATAGCTTTAATGTAAGTAGCATAACAGATGCAGGTGCAGGTGAAACTACTGTGACCTTTTCAAACGCAATGGCTAATAGTGATTGGTCAGGAGTTCTTACTGCACAAAGTAGTAACAACAGAAGAGCAGTAAACAATTCACCTAACACTACAAGAATAAAAGTAGAAGTATATCAGGTTTCTACAAATACTTCAGGCGCGGATGCTACAAGTGGTGTTTCTGGAACAGTACAGGGAGACCTCGCATAATGGCAAGCGAACTTAGAGTAAACACCCTGAAGGATGCCGCTGGGAACAACAGCATTGCTACTAGCTTTGTGGCGGGTGGTAGTGCGAAGGCTTGGGCTTTTACTAATAATACAGGCACAACAATCAACGACAGCTTTAACATCAGTTCTTTGGGTGACACTGACACTGGTAAACAGCTTCTTAGCTTTACATCCGCTATGGGTAACGCAAACTATATGTCTCAGGCTACAGCCAACAGTTCTCAAAACGACTGGGGTCATGCTGGCAGCATCACAAAATCAACAAGTCAGTGTGACACAACAGCCTACGATGCTGGCGGCAGTTACGCTGACAACAAAATGGATAGCTGTATTTTAGGAGACCTAGCATGAGTAAAGCAGCACAATTAGCCGCGCTGATTGGTTCAGGTCAGGCGCAGGGTGATGAGAACCTTATTATTAATGGTGGGATGCAGGTGGCACAGCGGGGAACATCTCATTCCGATTTAAGCGGTTATGGTTTAGATAGATTTGCAGTAGGTTCATCTGATGATGCCGCAGTTACTGTATCACAAAGCACCACAGTTCCATCTGGTGAAGGTTTCAAAAACAGCATGAAATTTGATGTGACTACAGCAGACACATCAATAGGTGCGGCTCAATTCTACCAGTTTTTTCAGAAGATAGAGGGGCAGAATGTTGCTCATCTGATGTTTGGAACGAGTGATGCAAAATCAATAACATTATCTTTTTGGTGTCGTTCTAATAAAACAGGCACTTACAATGTCGTTTTTATGAACAATGCGGCAGACAGATTTAACCCCAATGATTTTACAATAAGTAGTGCTAACACTTGGGAAAAGAAAACAATTACAGTAACAGGCGACCAGTCTGGAACTTGGCTTACAACTAACGGCATTGGTTTGTATGTGATATGGAACCTTGCTTTAGGCAGTAACTTTGATGATGGTACAAATGGTACTTGGGGGTCTGGTGATTACGGCAGTGGTAATAACGTAAATTGGCTAGACAGTACAAGCAACGACTTTTACATCACAGGCGTCCAGCTTGAGGTTGGCGAACAGGCCACGCCGTTTAAACACCGTAGCTTTGGCGATGAGTTGGCTAGGTGTCAGCGGTATTTTAATGAAGTGATACCGTCAGGTGGATTGATGTATGCATATCATATTGCTGGCAATTCCAGTAGTAACAGAAGACAGCATCTTGCATATTCGACTCCAATGAGAGCTAATCCTACTGCTACATTTACAAGCGGTTCGGCTGGAAGTTTTGAGTCTGGAAAGCCAGCCCTTGCAAACACAAGCACTGTAGATACTCACATAAACATGAATTTGTCGGGTAACAGCGATAGTAACTATACTTGGCTTACTGCATTTGCACTGGACGCGGAGTTATAAATGAACATCACATCAGCACAATATAGCGCATCAAAAAACGCAGATGGAACAGTGGATGATGCTGAGTACAACATTAATGCCACGATTAATGGTGTTTTAATGAATGTGCCAAAAGACCCAGACAACCGCCACTACGCAGAAATTCTGCGTCAGGTAGCTGCTGGCGAACTAACCATTGCAGATGCTGACTGATGGACTTAGTGCATATCATAGACACCCTAATCGGTATAGTAGTCATGGGCGGTGCTTGGTATCTTGCTGGCATGGCTAAAGAGATGAAACGCATGGACATATTAATGAATAGAACACGTGAAGAGTATGTCACACGTACTGAAGTGCGAGAAGACATGAGCCGTGTTATGGAAGCATTACATCGTGTAGAAGACAAGTTAGATAGGGCATTAAATAAATGATGCAGTTTAAAGCGTTTAAACCACAAGCCATGAATAAGATTGCTCAAGCTATGGGCTATCAGGGTGACATGAACCAGTTTCAACAGTATATTGAACAAGACCCTGCACGACAGCAGCAGATGAATATGTATACTAATGCTGCACAGAAGATGGCTCAAGGTGGTATGGTTAAGAAGATGGCTGTTGGTGGTACTACAACTAATCCGTCAGGGACACAGGCTGCTACGCCTACGGTGACTACACCGACACAAGCAGTAAAAGATGCTTCAGGTAATATTGTAACTCCCGGTGTAGCGCAGTACAGTGTAGAGCAAATGTATACACCCGGTGTTGCTGTAGGCGGTACAACTATTGCTGCCGAAACACAAGTAGATGCAGCGCAAGATGTTGCTACAGGTACAGGTGCTGTTACAGGACAAGTTGCTGTACCTACAGCTACGGCAGCAACAGCCCAAGCCGCACCTGTAGCCCAAACCCAAGCTAATGTAATGCAAGCCTCTCAGGCGGCTCCTGCAGTGGACGCAGCTATGCAAGCTACACAGGCTGCACAAGCTAATCCTCAAGACCCTCGTGCGCAAGTAACGGCTGCACAACAAACTGCCTCATCAGTAGGTAATCTACAGGCAGCGCAGGGTAATGCTTCCCTTATTAATAATCCAGTACAACGTCAGATACAGCAGGGTGAATTAATCTCTGGTGTAGCTGATGCTGCTACTGCCTCTGCCTTTACTGCACAAGTTCAGGCTGCACAGGCTACGCCTACACAACAAGCTATGGTGCAGGGACAACTAGATGGTTTGATGCAGCAGTTTGTTGGTGGTGCTACCCCTGCATGGGCTGCTGGTGCTATTCGTAGTGCTAATGCTGCAATGGCTGCACGTGGTCTAGGTGCATCTTCTCTTGCAGGTCAGGCTATTGTACAAGCTGCAATGGAATCAGCTTTACCGATTGCACAGGCTGATGCCGCTACACAGGCACAGTTTGAAGGACAGAACTTATCTAATCGTCAGCAACGTGCTATGCTTGCCGCACAACAACGTGCAGCTTTCATGGGGCAAGAGTTTGACCAAGAGTTTCAGTCACGTGTACAAAACTCTGCACGTATTGGTGACATAGCTAATATGAACTTTACTGCTGAACAGCAGGTACAGCTAGAGAACTCTCGTGCTACTAACACCATGAACTTAAACAACCTGTCTAACTCACAGGCAATGGTCATGGCTGAAGCATCTGCATTGGCGCAGCTAGACTCACAGAACTTAAATAACAGGCAGCAGACTGCTGTACAAAATGCTCAATCTTTTCTGCAGACAGACATGGCTAATCTATCTAATAGGCAGCAAACTGAACTATTTAAATCTCAACAACGTGTACAGTCTATGTTTACTGACCAAGCTGCTGCTAATGCTGCTTCACAGTTTAATGCGTCTAGCCAGAACCAGACAGACCAGTTCTTTCAGAACCTTGGCGCACAGGTATCGCAGTTTAATGCTACGCAACAAAATGCACAGGCACAGTTTAATGCGGGACAAACCAATACTGTTCAAAGATTTAACGCTGAGTTAAACAATCAACGTGACCAGTTTAATGCTCAAAATCAAATAGTGATTGCACAGAGTAATGCGCAGTGGCGTAGGCAAATTGCTACAGCAGATACTGCTGCAGTTAATCGTGCTAATGAACTTAATGCTAATGCTATCTTAGACATAAGTAAAACAGCATACAACAACTTGTGGAATTACTATGGTGACACAATGGAATGGGCATGGAAGTCAGCAGAGAGTGAGTTAGAAAGAATGAACAATTTGGCTATAGCTGAATTGAGTGCAGATGCACAGGCAGATGCTTCTGCTGCACAAAGAAGTTCAGCTTCAGGTAGTGCTTTAGGTAGTCTTATAGGTACATTAGGTTCTGCTTGGATACAATATTGTTGGGTTGCTCGTGAAGTTTATGGTCATCAGGATTATACATGGATAGTGTTCCGTAACTGGATGTTTAACAAAGCACCTAAATGGTTATATAATCTATACGGAAAACATGGCGAGAATTTTGCACAATATATTAGCAACAAACCTATGCTTAAAAAAGCAGTTAAGTTTGCAATGGATAGCATAGTCAAAAATCATAAAATGGAGTATAAACGTGCCAATAACTAATCCTGCACCAATAATGTACACTAATATGAAAAAGGCAGCAGATGCTATGAATGAACAGCGTCCTGCTCCTACACAAAATAAAGGTCTGTTAAGTTCACCAAAAAGGATGACAAACGAGCCTAAAGCTGGTAAACTAAAGTCTGGTGATATAGCCATGTTATACTTTGAATCAATACGAAAGAAACGTGAGGAAATCCGCAATGGATGAAGAAGTAATGCTTGATGCCCCGATTCCGGGTCAGTCTATGTTAATGGAACTAGGCTCCCGTCCGTGGCAACAGCCTTCTCAAATGTCTACTGTTGAAGAAGCCATTGATTATTACGTGACACGTATTGAATCAGAGGAAGTTTCTACACAACTACTTGATGTACTGGAAATGGGTGTGCCTGTTACTACAGTAGCTAATGCCATGCAGTCCTCTAGTGTTATGGAAGGCAAACATACTGTTGACGTAGGTATGCTTGTGCTACCCGTGCTTATCGAATTGATTAGCCTTATTGCCGATACAGCTAATATTAAATATACATCAGGACTAGAAGGTGATAATAGAGTTCGTGGTTCTTTGGTAGATAAAGCTGTTATGAAGCTAGACGCTAAGAAGATTGAAGATAATGTAGATGAAGAAGAGCCAGAGAATGAAATGGTTATTAAGGAAATGAAGACTGCTGCAGATGAACGTGCGGGCGGTCTAATGGCACGGAGAAACTAGTATGGGCTTGTTTGGTCTTGGTGACTTTGGTACAGGTTTTGTTGAAGGATTTGCTAAGTCTGCAAATGAGGCTCTTAAAGAAGACTTGCGTAAAGTCGATTTAAGGGTTGAAAAAGTTGCGGAAGCAAAGATGAAACGTGCGCTTAAACAACAAGAAGAACGTGCAGAAGAGTTAGAAGAAATTGAAGATGCTCTAAATGAAGGTAAAACTTTATTTGGTGATGACCCTCGCGCTGCTCAGTACGCTGCTAGTCTACTTAAAGACCAAGGTAACATTACAGCATATAAACAGTTTATTGCAAATCTAAGGAAGAAAAGAGATGAATCTGGCATTGACCCCGCTGGTTTTTTTGCTCGTGCTGAAGTAGATGCTCCTGCTTCAAAAGGATTTACTGTAAGCGATTATGCTAAAGCATATCAAGGTGCGCCTAAAACACTTCCTGATTATAAAGGTATTGATGATAAAACTATGACTGCAGGAGCAGGTAGGCTTCTTAGTGCTATTGGTTTTGACCCAGATGTACGCGGTCAGATTGATAGCAGTGTAGCGGAACAGATGGCTGCGTCTGGTATAGTCGAAGAGGCACAGACAGAGCGTGTAACGCTACCTTCAATTGTATTTAATTCTGAAGATTGGAATTTGTCAGATAAGGATGCTTCTGAAAAAGTTAAGTACTATACTGAAAAATTAAATAATCCAAGTATTCCTGAAACAAAGAGAGCAGAGTATCAAACAAAATTAGATACACAACTTAATTTAGCATCTAAATCAAGGGATGATAAGGTACGTTTATCTGCTTTGGAGCAGCGGTATGCAAATGCCCCGGAAGACCAAAAAAAATCTATTCAAAGTAATATAATAGCTACTAAAAGAAAGATAGCCAGAACAGAAGCGCAAGGCTCTGTAGATGACGGGTCTGACCCATTAGCAATTAAAAAACTAAATAGGAATGACGCATGGTCACGTTCCAGAGATACTAATCTGTCTAAAGAAGAAAGGGACTTAGCCCTAAAAGAATTTTATTCTTTGGGAGAAGAAATAAACAGTTTCAGTAAAGGTGAACCATCTACCTCTGAAGTTCTCAATAAACTAAAGGAAGAACACACTAGAAAACAAATAGACAATCGCGATACCTATAAGCCGGGAAATCCTGAGTTCGATGAAGCACAAAAAGAAATAGAATTTCAAGAAGGGATTGTTCAGGAAGACCCCAAAGTAAAAAATAGCATGATAAAGGATAGTCTATCTAATATAGATAATATAATAACAGGAAATACCGATATATTAGATGGTATGCCTAATTCTGGTAGGTTTACAACAATTTCAAGAGTAATAAATGCTCTTGATGGCCCTGCTAAACAGAAGGCAATAGCTGACTTAGACGCAAAAGATAAAAAAATATATGATGAAGGTACAGCGTATGCTAAAAGCAAGGCGCAACCTCTTGTTGAAGATTACATAGATAGTCTAGATGATGATGCTGAAAGAGTGGCTGCAATAGCTGCAGCACGTTTTCGTGGGTATGATGTATCTAAGTATGAAAGTGAAGCAAAAGAACCTGCTACCGCTGCAACAGGTGAAGCTGCAAGCGGAGCAGTTATAGATATTGAAACTAAGCGTGACCCTATAAAAGATAGTGCAGAAGATGCAAGAGATGCAATCACCGCACAGAAAAAAGGTCCGGGTGGATACACGGTAGAAGAAATAAAAGCAGACATTGCAGAAGCTAAGACACAACAATACAGCCCCGCTTTTGTGAAAGTGCTAGAGGATGAATTAAAGGTAATGCAAGCCGCTATAGGTACAAATGAAACTATGGTTCGCACTGCTATGGAACCCGGTATTGATTACGGAAAGGCTGCGGAAGAAGGTAAAGCTATCGCTGTTAATGATGTAGCTACTGCTGTTAAAATTATAGATGAGACAAGTGGTTTTGCTTCTAAGGAAATTCGTGCCATAGCTAAACAACTTAACATATCTAAAGAAGAAGCTACTAAGTTACACGCAGACGCTACAGCAGCTATTGCTAAACGTAGAGAAGATAACAAACCTAATAGAAAAAGAAGTAATAGAAGTCGCGGTGGATTGATGGCAAGGAACTAAAATGGGAAGTATTTTTGACAATAGAGCAGCCCTTCCATTAGAGGAAGAGGAAGAAAAAATACTCGCACCAAAACCAATAGTAGAACAGCCTAAACAACAAAAGAGTTCTATTTTTGCTAATCGTGCTGCACCAGAAGAAGTTGAAGAAGTTAAAGCTGTAAAGGCAACTAAAAACTCAAACAAAAACTCTGCTATTATTGATGCTGCAAGACGTTTTGCTGAAGACCGTCTTGGTGAAACAGAAATCAGCGATGAAGAAGCTATTGAAGAATACATTGCGCACTTTCGTTCATTCAATGTAAATGAACTTACTGCTGCAGGTGACTATAACTATGTGTCAGCCGCTGCTGCTGATGCTACTGAGCGTGATGATGAAAAAGCAGCACAAAGATTAAGTGACTACAGATTACTGTACCAGTCATTTAACGAACTTCCCGCCTTTTCTGATGGTGTAGGTAGCACCATTTTAGATTATGCTGCAGGACTTGCTTCAGCACCATCAACATATGTTGGTCTCGCCCTTCCGGGTATAGGTAAAGGTGCAGGTTTAGCTGCTACACAAGCCGCTAAAGAATCAACAAAACAAATCCTACTTAGAGCATTTAAAAAACCCCTAACAACTCTAGCTAAACAAGCAGCCGCACGTCCTATTACTACAACAATAGGCGTTGAAGGTGTTGCGGGTTCATTACAAAACATAGCGGCACAGAAAACTGAAATAGCTGCTGACCTAAGAAAAGATTTTAGCGTAGGCGAAGCAACTACAGTAGGGGTTTTAAGTGGCGTGGCTGCACCTGCTGCCTTTGTGCCGGGACTTATTAAAGGTAAATTGGCAAAGAAGATTGAAGCGGGTACAGGAGACTTAGTAGGGGAAGCTAGGGCTGCGGTAGATAAAGCTAATGAAGAAGCATTAGAGAGAACTACTAAAGTATTGGCAGACAACACAGAGTTAGCTGATTCAATCAAAGCTGCTATGCCATCGCTAGACCCTGAAGATGTACTAAAACCTGACGCAAAGAAACGTGCGCTTGACCCTGACGCAGTAAAGGCAGGTAAAGAACTTTCTCAAGAAGAAGCTGAGAAGCTAGGTATGGCTGATTGGCAACGTATTGCTCCTTCTAAAGAACAAGTTAAAAGAATATTTGGTGCAGTAACAGAAATTATGGTCAAGGCTAATAATGGACCACAACAAGGAGAAAGAATAACAGAAGCGGTAGCTAGAGTTATACGTGAAGCTGATTTGGGTGAAAGCGTAGCACCTGAAATAATGAAGAAGTATAATATAACATCTGATGATTTAGCTAACCTAATCATTGCAGATGCTTCTTCTGCCGCTAGTGAATTGGCTCAAAGAGGTGCAGGGGCTAGAGTATTTAAGAACTTAAATGAAGTTGCAGCTAATGACATCTTTGCTCTTAGTGCAGATAGAAAGAAAGTATTAGACAAGCTGTCAAAAGAAATGGAAAGTGGTGATGTGCAAGCTGCACTTACTACCATAAAGCCAGAACAAGAGACAGGCTTTATTCGTGCATTAGACCAAGTTCGTCTTGCTTCCATGACATCACAGACAGCTACAACTATACGTAACACAGCCTCTGGTGTGTCTCGTGTAGGTATTGATTTGGTGATGAAGTCTTTTGATAGAGGTGTAACATCATCAATACGTAAGATACGAGGAGATAAGATTGGCCCTAAAGTTGGTTTAGGTGATGCTGTACCAAACAAAGATGCTACTGCTATATTATATGGCGTAATGAATGGTAAAGAAAGTAAAGCTGTAAGTAAAATATTTGAATTAGGATTTCATTCTAAAGCAGCTAACTTGTTTAAAGCTATACGTGATGTTGATGATGCCACGGGTAAGGGCGTTAAGATGACTAAACTAAGAGCCTATAGCCAAGAGTTAAACGC
>Ga0213868_10005211_pt1 | contig 11736 bp, 5 predicted proteins | sample PICome_9_FD_160087 | JGI IMG/M metagenome (GOLD analysis project Ga0213868, IMG submission 160087) | Coastal seawater microbial communities near Pivers Island, North Carolina, United States - PICO127 | ecosystem: Environmental > Aquatic > Marine > Coastal | place: USA: North Carolina | collected...
TTCTTTAAACGCGAACTCTCTTTCCTCCTTCGTGGACCCAGCTTTCGAGTCGCCAACCTCAAAGGCATCAATATCTTGCGGTGGTTGTGGCTTGCTGTAAGATATACCTGGTCCTTGACCTTGGACTGCTGATCCCTCAGAGGTTTCATTAGGTTCACCGCCTAACTGAGCATCTATATCAGCCAAGTCTTTTTGAGCTTGATTATAATCGAGCTTTTCAGCAGGAGACATGAAGTCTGTTATAGGTCTAGCCTCGATGTTGCTTCTTGATTCGTTTCCAGCCATCCTCCCAAAAAATCCCACCTCCTCTGAAGCTGAATCAATAGCTTCTTGTTTCGCATTTTCAGCTCTCTGTTCAATCGCCGTCATGCCCTCGTTATCTCCAGTTCCTTCAAGGATATCAAGCCTTTGCTGTTCGAGGTCAGCCGTCTCGATGACTTGCGGAGCTGGATCGTCTCCGCCCTGTTGCTCGTTGTCGCCTTGTTGGTTATCATCACCCGCGTTGTCTGCCGTAGTTATGGTATAACCAGCCCTGTCGAACATTTCGTTGATTCCGCTTTCTCCCACCGCCTGAATAAACTGCTGGTACGCTGGGCTTGAAGGCTCTATAGTCTCTCTTTTAGCCTGGTTGTTTTTCCCCACATAAGCTACCTGAATGGGTATGACGATATTTCCGTCAGCATCTCTAAGTTCTTCTAGGTTTAGACCTCTAACGTAATCAGCGGCTATAATATTTCCAGCGTATTGCTCATCGGACACGTTTAAGGTGATCTTCTCCTTAAGGTTAGTAAGACCTTCGGTTGTTCGCTGAACATCAAACAGGGTGTCGCTCGCCTTGGCTCTGGCGTCAACACCTTGCTGAAGTCTATCCCCGTAGGTATTTTTTAGACTTTCATCGTCAATACCTAATGCTATTTTTTGTTCCTCTGTCATGTCCTCAAACGCCGCTGTTTCGTCTGTTGCTAACCTCTCGTATTCCTCTCTTGCTATCTGTTCTTTTTTGTCACCCCCCATAGTCGTCCATCTTAGATTAGCAACCTCTTCAGTGTTGGTTCCGTTCAAAGCCTCGTCAGACATGGCGGCTTCAGCCAACGTGCTTAAGATAGGGGGAGCCGCTATAATTGTAGGTCTGTAGATAGAGGTTGGGTCGTTTGTTAAGGGGCTCTCAAAAAAGTTAACTTCACCTTCTCCCTCCATCCAGCCTCCTTCTGGATTTGGAACAAGAGGAATCCCTGAAATAGATCTGTTTCCAGCCGTGCCACCAACGTTAATTTCGCCACTAAACCCTCCTTGATCCCAAATAGCGTTAGCATTTTTAAGACCGTCCATACCCTCGTTTACAAACTCCTGACCTGGCCCTGCCTTGGCTTCTCCCGTCATAAGGGCTAACATCTGCTGAGTACCTGTTTGCCTTTGATCCCTGTACCTGCTGGCTACGTTGTATGTGTTATTTAAAAAAGCTATGTCGGCTATTAATTGTTCTGAGTTTTGATAGTGATCTTCAGAGTTAGGGTCTAGCGAATTAGCCATACTGGCTTGAAGTTTACCAATAGCCTTTATGTGTTCAGGAGACATTCCAGAAACATCAAAATCGTAGAACGCCTGAAGCTGTTGGTTTGTAAACTCTCGGTTTTTTTCCTCTTGAGCGATTTCAACGTCAAGGTTCTGCTGCCTCTTCTTGTTTATGAGATCAGCTTGCGCTCTAAGTTTATCTGAATAGCTTACGCTTTCCCCTATTCTAGCTACTGGCATTACGCTTCGTTAAATTGTGGTTGACTAAACACCTCGTGGACAGCATCGTATAGATTCTGCAACTCTTCTAACGACGGCTCGCTTCCCTCCTCTATTATTCTAGCTATCTCGTCGTACTGCACCTTTATTGCCTCGCCTTGTTCTGGGTTAAGTATATATTCACCCCCTGTTGCCTCGCCTTCTTTCACTCCTGTTTCCTCGTCTATAATAGCTTTCTTGTTAGTATCGTGATTAAACTCACCTTCCGTCTTCTGTACTGGACGCTGCTCTTCAAGGATGCGCATCATAACGTCTTCGCTCATCTTGCCACCCTCTTCAAACTTTATTCTTCCGCCATTTTTTGCTCCAGTAAACGCAGAAAAACCAGCCTCAAGAGCTCCACTAGCTATGTTTCCGAAGGCGTTTCTTCTGTCCTGCTCTAATTGCGCCTTGTTTTGTGCTGCCGTAGTAGCGTCAGCAAATTGCTCTTGACTGTCTTGACTCAACAAGGCGTAGTCTTTTGCTTGGTTTTGACTCAATGCCTGCTGCTCAAGATTGGCTAAGTTGCCCATAGCTCCTAGCTCTCTATTGAGGTCCCCTTCTTTTGCTTTTCGTTCTGCCTCTAAAGTCTGACCAAGCAGACCAGTAAGGTTTCCAAACTGTCTAGGGTCATTCATAGAGTCAAGAGAGGTAGCTAAGCCAGATTGTATATAAGAAGTGTCCGTTGGTCTGATTCCAGCTGTAGCTAAGTCTCTCTGTGCCTGAGCGACACCGAACTTAAATTCATCTTGCCTACCTCTTGTTTGACCTCTTAAGCGCATTGCTTCGTCATACAAGCCTTCCTGCTCTCCAATTCGCTTCTTAGATCCAATAAGGTCAGCTACACCTCCTGCAATCGCAGCCCCACCTGTAAGTAACCCCTGATAAGGAATCGAGCCAGAAGACTGGTCAAAAATAGAACCCTTAGAGGGGCTTTTAGAGGGGCCCTTCCCGAACGTACCAAAACCAAACGGTAAACTAGAACCCACGTTAAAATCGCTGGGGCTGTATAGGCTCCCGCCATCAAGATATTTCTTTACTTTAATCATGTTTTACAAATTTAAGTGTTTTGATTTAAACCGTGATGGCTTTTAGAGAAATTGAAGTCGCAATTAACAGCGTTTAATTCCATGTACTCCCCTTGGTTCCCTGGGGGGTAAAATTCAAATGTAGCCCTCAAGTATGTAGACCTTGGTTGATCTCCGTTTATTGATTGAGGTGTCAGAAGAAATAGTGGTTCGCCACTATTAAAAATAAAATCGAAGGGCGGATTTATCACAAGATTAGCTCCGAACTGATTCACAAATAACTCACTCGGTATGAACGAAGGGGGGCTGTCTTGAAAATAACTGCTATACCTTCTTGAATACCTTACTGTCAGCACATCACCCTCTTGGCCTATCACGAAAAAAGAATTTAGGTTAGCGCTGGTTTGAAGATACGATACGTCGTCCGCGCTTATATAGTCATCTGCTTGGATATCATTATTCCATGCAACGACCTTGAACTCGTTGGTAGTTGGTATTAGAATTTCTGGACCCATAGGAGACACACTACCATCAACGACAGCCTCATTAAAGCCAGCTGGTATTGAAACGCCAGAGGAGTCAGATAGCCTAACCTTAAAATCATAAGAGCCTGTCTGCTCCATAAAAAAGCTGTCATCTAAAAGAGAGGTATCCAAGGATATAGAACCCATATAGATAATATTCGAGTCAGTCAGGTCGTAAGGTTTGACGGAAGGAAAGGGGGATCCACTATGTCTAGAAACGGGAAGGTATTTAATACCCTCAAAGTCGGTAAATTGTTCTACCTCATCGCTTCCCAATTCGAAACTAGTGTAATGAGTTGACGTGCCATCTGGCATGATCTGTCCAGTCACTGGAAAAGTTAGCTCTAGTTCTTCATCCTCGAAATAAAATTTGGCATTTATCTTTGAGGCGTTAGTTTCCGCAGACACAGAATTAAACACCTTTACATCAGAGGAGAAGTCGTTAAAAGAAACCTCTACTAGTGATTTCTGGGGGGAGTCCCCGTAAAATTTGTTTCTTACTTCGCTTACATCGTGAATCCAAATACTTGTGTTATCCTTCGATGAAAGCATGGCGTCACCACAATTCGCATAGCACGTTGGGATAAAGCTATACCTGGTCGTCCAGGAGTTTTGCCTTTCTGAAAAAGCAAAAGTTGTCGCTGGCCTGTTAAAACCGACTGGAATTATAGGCATGGTTTATTCTGGCAAGAGGTTGTTAAAGGCAGTGTCGTTTAAGCTGTACCCGAAGGCAGTGTCGTTATCAGTCAGCAACACACTAAGAAGGATCAACATATCCGCCGCTGTTACAGATCCAACTATGGAGTTCTCATAGTTGTCTGAAAACGCTTGGAATTGAGCATTGGACCTTAAGTTTACCTTAATGTGCTGAGCTAAATGAAAGTATTGCCCAATCGTTAAGTCCCCCTGGTTAATGATATATAGAATAACATCCAACGCACTTATCTGCGGGTTAGAAATGCTTGCACCTGGATACGCTTCTGAAAATGCGGTGTCACTATAGATGGAAGACTCCCCAAACGCCGTTATAAAAACCAACAAGTCAGTAGTGTTCACCTCGCCTAAACCGTCAAAATTAAAAGCTACTTCATTTCTTATATAGTTTCTTAAAATTTGAAATTCCCCTGCCAATAAATGGCCCGCATCAATTAAATAATCAATAGCCTGCTGCGTGTCTTTAAACGTAGGCATCTTAGAGGGTTTAGGCAGGGTGTATTCCTGCCTGTTTAAAGCTAGGTCATCGGGGTTGTATATTGAGTTTGTGGATTCATACGATGTACCTAAGACGCTTAAGTAAAGCAGAAAGTCGGAGTTAGAGACAAACTGGTCGTTATCTAGATCAGCCAAAAAAGAGCTGACGCCAGTAGGGTTTGAGGTTTGTGCTAGATTCAACACTTCTCTTATCTGACCAAACGTAGGGTGCAACGAAGAATCCTCTTCTTCGGCTAAAAGTGTTAGGTAGTCAATTGCTTGTTGTGCGCTCATAAATTCTATGTCTTCAAAGTCTGTTGTAGGTTCTCCTGGTGGCTGAGGAATAGAGTCAAGTACTCCTACTTCCGTACTCCTAGGGGGTACATTTATAATGGTTAAAAGGTATTCTTTTTTTAGCGGGTCATAACCACCAACAACCCTAATCTCATCGTTTGCGGCGATATGAGCCTTAAACATAGCTCTAAACATGGCCGTCATTCCCTTGTCTGATATAACTTCAACGCCTGATTTGGACCACCTGTAAATTTCGCTGACAGACTTGTTTGCGAAATAAACCACCTCTCCAGAGTCGTAAACAGAGGACGGGTCTGTGTCGCACCCAGAAAGCCCTGGGTAAACAATGGCTTCTCCAAGCACAGCCGCAGAGGATATCAATGATTGATTCCCAGAAGCGTCAGACAATATATTCTTCCCGACAGGAACTAAAGAAACCTTGTCTCTTTGTATAACGACAATCTGATCCCCTTGAGCGCACATATACTGTATGCCTCCGTGAATCTCAGACAAGTCCTTAAAGTTGCCCGTGGTATAATTAAACGAGGAATAACTGTGTTTATTTGACTCTGGATTAGAAGGCTTGGAATGCGTTATGGTTGATTCCCTTACTGTTTCACTCGCGTCTTCAAAGATTGCATTAGGACGGCCAATAAAGGAATTGTCGGATCTAAATAAATCGCTCGCTGACGTAGCTTCAAGCAAAACAGAAACAAAATTAGAATCAGATAGAATATCGTCACCTCCTGACTCTGTTTGAATAATATCCTGAAAGACGCCATTAGACTCCTCTCTGACGTTTACAGCAACTGGTCTGAACCAAACGTCACCCTTGTCAATTTCAATGTCTGCGTTTTGATGGATTAAAGTACCAAACGTATCGGAAGCCGCATCCGAATCAACAACCACGGCATATGTTTTGCCTATTTCGTAATATATAAGATCGTCTAAGTTTCTTTCTTTCTGTGGCGTTCTTAATTCAATCACAACGTTTTGATCCCATAAGTCGCTTTCAGAAAAAACATCTGTATGAGAAAAACCATAGGCGTTAGGATTGTTTTTTAAAATCACAAAGTCACCCTTAGTGTTTTCTGGGGGTACTTCACCAGCAGCCCACAACGGGTTTTCTGTGTCCCCTAGTTTAACCAGGTCCACCACTTCAAACTCTACGTCGTAAGGGTACTGTCTGTTTGTGCTAGAGCCATACGATATTACCCTTAGTTTATCCCCTGGAGAAAACTTATAGAAGTTAAGACCGCCCTCTGGAGTTCTGGCTCCAAACGCGCTGACGTAAGACACAGGATGTCCTTGCAGGTAATTGAGGGATACGTATATATTTGAGTTAGCCTCAGATATTTCTTGGTCTGTATTCTTTGTGAAGGCTCCTCCAGCTGTGTACTGAACGAAATCCTTCACTGTGCTGTTACCAGAGTACACAATCTTGTAATGATGTGCCCATTCTGGCGGGTCGTGATTAATCTGTATTCGGACGTGTGCTGGCCCGTAAAGGGCGGCACCTCTTTCGACACTACTGTAGCCATCTATGAATACAGTATCCAAGTGATTTACAAAGCCGTGCCTTCCTCTTTGATCGTAGTACACGATTCCAAAGTCGTGGTTAGCTTCTGTTTTAAACGATCTATCGAAGTCGTAGAGACCCTCACCTACATTTACCACAACGGATGAAATCTCCGCATGAGAGTGAAGCAGGTTGTAGTTGACTGACGAGGGATCTAAAACGTTGTTGTTTAAAGTATTGGGGAATGGCGTTGGGTAAGAGGGGGTGAGGTATGTTTCGCCATCGAATTGATTGCCGAGTACAGTTACTCTAGCATCAATCAAGGGTAAGCATGTAGGCGCATTCGACCCATCGTCTGTTGTTGCTAAGCTAAGCGACCCAGTATAAAAAACAGTCTGCTTGTAATCATACAAGCCGCTATAGACCCCTTCTGGAACAATTTGAGGTTGCACACTTACCGATCCTTGAAAATAGTTTAAACCATCGTCATAAGCGTTTCCTGATCCGCCACCCCTAGAAGGGCCACCACCAGGGCCGCCCTCTCCGTCCATCAAGCAGTATCTGATTTTAGGGGTTGCGCCCTGCACTGGCTCTCCACCGTCTGAGGGATCGAAAATACCAAAAACATCGTGGTCTAAATACCCTAGTTGCAAGAGGTAGTTTTTGTTGACAGACTCATTCGCAACGTCTAGAAGGGTAACCGTCCCATAATTTACGTTTACCGCGAGGGAACCTATTGAGTTTTCAGAGAGAAACTGCTCAAAAGAATAACCGTTCTCTCCATCAATGATTTCTTGGACAGTTTCTGGCTTTATTGCAATCCAACCACTAGAAACTTGAGTCCCTGAAATCGAGAAGGGATTAAGTCCCGTTACATCCCCCGTCGTATTAATGTCAAAAATTGCCTGTAGAGGTGCTACTTGATGAACACAAGTAACTGTTTCTACGTCCGTAACGCTAAGGATGCCAATCCTTAAATGCGTTTTTGAAGGGTTGTCATATATAAAGCTGTTATTTTCGACTGACTCGCAATAAAACTTTAAGGTCGCTTTATTCACGATAAAATGACCAATAGGAACCCTATTGAATTCACCGACGGTCGTAGCAGCACCCGTAGAAAGGGCTTTTACCGAGGATATCAACTTATTCCTAAAGTCATCATTCCCTGGTGATGTTCCAGCGTACGGTTGCTCGATAATATCTCCGTCCTGTATATTTAAGTCGTACGAATACGACGGCCTTGCTTGAAACGAATTTTCCTCGTCTTCTATTACAAAGCCTAAATCATTTAAAGCGCTTGATAAGACAGGTTGCTGCCCATCCTGCAAGGTAAAACAAGCCTCTAAAGCAGAGGCAACAGATTCTGGCCCAGTATTTATGCTTTGAGTAGACCTTATTTTTACTTTGAAAACAAGCGGAGCCCCTTGAAATATTAAAGGGTTGCCAGCGCTGGTTCCGATACCAGCTTGAAGCGCTTCTCCAAACCACATATCTGGAAAATTTATACTGTCCGCGAAATCATTTGCTACTCCAATCGGTTCGTTAATCGGCTGATCGAATTTCCAAACATTAAAGTCGTTCACCTTCGTGTTTAATCCGAAAACATTTCCTCCATTTGCATCCAAATATTCACGGCCAGCCTCTTCGTCCGACTGATGAAAAAAGGTCTGCACGTTGGCGTTGTCGTAATACACAGACTCAGCTTCTTGCTCTTGTGGCCCAAGGTGCCTAGACTGGTGGTAGCTCTCGCCATGGATAAAATCATACACATGCCAGTTTCTATCTGGAGCTATGGTAATCTTGAAATCTATAACTGTGCCTTGATTTATCTCACTCGGCAAATCAGAACAGTCTAAAACAAAACCAACGGTTTTAGCGTGTTCCTTGTCCGCAACTTCTAAAGGAGCAATACTTGGTTGAACCTTTATATCGAAGGTCTTAAAGTCCTCACCCCTTTCCTTGTATACTGCACTGACCGTAGCATTGGTCTTTATGTTGTCGAAACCGTCAAGGTAGTTTCCGTAGGTCATCCTGTTGGAAACAGCAGTCTGAGATACAGCGTTTCGAGGGACAGAATCAAATTGCTTGTTTACCTCGTCCGTGCTTACAGATCTCGATATTCTGTCGTTGTAGAAGTTGTAGGTCAGGGGGCCTGATACGTTGAAATCTTCGATCTCTTCAATCACTCCAAAACCTCCAGTGGCCCCCTCTCTGGCTAAAACTCTAATCTGTTTTACTTCCGCGATGTTCTCAGACGGTATAGTTAAAACACATCTATTGAACTGAGAATGGTCTACGTATGTCTGTGACCCTTGATTCAAGACAGACTGCGGGAAAGCCACGTCAGAATATGGAGATATCGCAGACTCAATACCATCTTTATACACGTATTGATAAGCAAATTTAAATCCAGCGGTTCTAGCGAAGTTGCTTACAGACCTACTTTCGTCGAAATCAAATTGAAATGTAATAGGCGTGAGAGGAACCCTTGGGCAAGCGGTTATAAAGTCAGCCTCTGCATAAACATCATTAGCTCCGTGAATAGAAAGACCCTCAGCCAAAAACGCTCTATAAGCATTTATCTTTCTTGGTTCGTTTACACCGTCGGTAAAGTATATAAGAGCGTCTTTATCAAACTCAACACCAATATCTGGATGCTCATCAAGCAAAACCTTGGATGCGTTCGTGTAAACCACATCCCCTTTTACAAACCCATTTTGAGGAAAGTTGAATTGATTGCTTCTGTATATAAGCCTGATCGTGTTCGGATCGGAGCCTGGGAGCTTTCCATGCTTGTCGTATGCCCAAACCCCGTGATAGTAGGGGATTGTAGAATACATGAATAAGTAGGTGATTTCTGTTTTGGTGTCTTCTACGCTCCCTATGAGTCTTGTTTTCCCTGAGGGGCTTTCGCCCTCATGAAAAGAAATTTCCTCATTGCCTTTAATGTTCTTGAGTATTCCGTCACCCCCATCGTAAATCGAAATGCCAGCCGTTGAGGTTTCTGGACCCGAATAAAGATTCAGGGCGTCCAGCATAGACGTCTTCTCAATGGTCTTATTGTCTGCATCTGGATTTAAGACCCTTGGTATTCTTTTATCTATAGGCATCAGTACTTAGGCGCTTGAATGAAGTTCTTACGAATTGTCTTCAGGGCCTCTTCTTTGGTGAAGTTGCTAAGCCTAGCGTTTGCCTTTCTCCTTTCGTTGTAATATTCGGTCCTGGCTCTTGCTTTTTCATTTGCAGGAACGGAAGACTTACGCTCAATAATCTTGTAGTATATGTACGACCTCAACGCCTCCTCTGCGTAAACATGAACTTCAGGGTCAGAGGATCTACCCTCGTCGGCAACGTATTCGATAACAACCTGAGAATACCCATTATTTGTTTCTACCTCGATTCTGTTTTGGTCGAGATTAAGTCTGTATTCTCCGACCAGGTTTCCGCCACCCACTCCATACAATCCGCCAAGACCACCTTGATGAAGGTAATTTTCAAAAACGTAGTAATCTAAATTGTTGTCAGCACCTGAAGGAGAGTTGTTGGTCGATGTCTTATCACCGACTTTGTCCGCAATCTTATTAGATTCTATGTTCAACGGATCATTATTGAAGTCATCGTACTGGTAGAGCGGTAGCTCGTACTTGCTTGAATAGTTGATGTTTTTGTTGTTTCCAAAAACTCTAATTACGCCGTCAGAGTCTACAATCCCGACTTTGATTAAATCTACAAAATCATCAGGTAGGTTAACCGTGTTGGGCGCTACAGCGGATGTACTTATGTCAAGTTTTAACGACTTCACCTTTTTACCTAGGTCAAATCCAATTTCACGGATACCTCTGAGCGCAAAATTCCTAATAGCTGTATCAGAAGCATTGCTGGCATAGTCGTCTCCATCGAGCGTAATGATGAAATCCCTGATAACCTGACTTAATTTTACCTTATTGTGTGCCATTATTCAGAAGTTTCTTCTTTGGTTGAAAACGCAACGACATCCGCATCTTTCAGGCGCAAGCCTATAAGCTTAGCCATTTCCATGACAATTTCATTTAGGTAGTGCGAGGGAAGCATAAAGTCCCTTGAGTTTAACCCGTCAAAAAACGACTCTTGATTGAAAACCCTAAAGGCGTACATAGGTGGGTTTTCGTCTGCTACCCCAGAGCTATTAAATGACGTTGGCTTTGCGTAATAAGTCAGTATCACCGATTGATTACCGCTAGGTATAACCTCGATCCTGTCTCCCGCCACTAAAGCTACAGGGAAGTCATCAGTCGGAGAAGACAGGTTGCTACCCACTATCCTGCTAACATCATCAGCGTCATAAATAAGCTCACACGCCACCCTGCTTTCAAGTGTTTGGAGTCCGTCGCCAATTTCCACAGAAACTATCCTGGACAAATCCGACGGTTTCAAAAAATTAACCGCGTTAGTGTCGGACCCTAACCCTATGTTGAACCCAACGTTTTCCAGTATTGTCGATCTCAAGTACATGCTTAAGTCCTCAAGAATCAGCTTTCTGGGAGATTTATCTCTGCCAGAGTCAAAACCCTGCCTTAAAAGCTTTTTAGCAAGGGTAAGCTCTGTGAACATCTCGTTATAGATATTCATCTGAGCCATCTGAGCAAAGTTGTTAAACACCTGGGGCGTTATAAAACCGCTCTGTTCTTTATTTAAAAGAGCTTTAAGACTTTGGTATACTTGATAAACACTAACCATAGAGCAAATATACGAAAAAGAAATAGGTCGTTATTTCTTGACGTAAAGAGACAACAATTGCTTGGCTAGGTTGGCGGCTTCATTTGGGCCTACGTCTCTGTTAATAACACCAAATCTGTTGAGATACAGTTTTCCGCTGCTGCTGTAACCCCCAACCTCCCCGATAGACCCAAGCACTAAATCTCCGTCTGTTCTTCCGCTGGAGCTATTGGTGAGGGAAGGGTCAAGAGCTATAGACTTCGCTGGTATTTTAGCGATAAGATCCCCGTCCCTATTATGTAGGTACATATTAGCACCTTTGTCTCTTCTAATAATGAACACGTTATTTGGCTCGTAGTTAGGCGACGACGGGTCAGGGTCTGGAACCCTAAAAGATTTTGTTCCATCGGCTGTAGATGTGGTATCTACAAAAGCGGCATACCCAGTTAAAATGTTGTTAGCCGAAATAGCTCCAGCGTCAGTCTTTGAGTGCCTTACAGCAAACACATCTCTGCTGAAATCAAAGATGCTAGAGGTGATTCTACCGCTTTCTCTGGGGCGTGATCCAAACCCGTAGGCACCTCCAGCTACATCCCCATAGATAGCACCTATCCCATAAGAGCTGTTGTTAGCTATACCGTTTGTGTTAAAAACAGCGTATATAGTGTAGTCGTCAGAGATGGTATATGCCGTACTTAAAAGAAAGGAGTTGGTA
>Ga0213868_10005212_pt1 | contig 11735 bp, 5 predicted proteins | sample PICome_9_FD_160087 | JGI IMG/M metagenome (GOLD analysis project Ga0213868, IMG submission 160087) | Coastal seawater microbial communities near Pivers Island, North Carolina, United States - PICO127 | ecosystem: Environmental > Aquatic > Marine > Coastal | place: USA: North Carolina | collected...
CTTGCAGCTACATATACTGCAACTGATACTGATTATGAACGAGTAGAAGGGGTTATCGGGCATGAGTACTTTCACAATTGGACTGGAAATCGTGTGACATGTCGCGATTGGTTTCAATTGACTTTGAAGGAAGGTTTGACTGTTTTCAGAGATCAAGAATTCAGTGGTGATATGGGCTCCAAGGCAGTGAAGAGAATTGAAGATGTTGTCAGCCTTCGTGGGAGACAATTTTCGGAAGATGCAGGTCCCATGAGCCATCCGATTCGCCCTGACTCATACATTTCAATGGATAATTTTTATACGGCTACCGTTTACAGTAAAGGGGCCGAAGTCATCCGTATGTACAATACTTTACTTGGTACTGATGGATTTAGAAAGGTGAGATAATATTCTACTGTGTTTGATGGAGTGCCTTTCTATTATTATTATTATTATTATTATTGTTATTATTTTTTCCAGTCTCTCATGTGGTTCGTTTTTTTCTTTCAGGGTATGGATCTATACTTTCAGAGGCACGATGGATCTGGTGTTACATGTGATGACTTCAGAGCTGCAATGGCTGATGCCAATAGAGTAAACTTGGATCAGTTTGGTTTGTGGTATTCGACGCCTGGAACTCCAACTGTGACCTACAGCTCAACATTCGATCTAGATAGTGGAGTTTTTAAGCTCACTTTGAAACAGAGTAACAAGGGTGAGAAGCCACTTCATATACCCATTTCTACTGGGCTTATTGATAAGGTAACTGGAGAAGAGGTTGTAGGTACGACAGTTCTTGAGTTGAAAGAGAATGAACAAACCTTTGAATTCAGCGGTTTGAAGAATGATGTAGTCCCATCTATATTAAGACAGTTTTCAGCTCCTATCAAACTTGTTCCAGCATCCGGAGCCGTCGATGAAGAGTCTCTTGCGTTCCTCGCTGCACACGATACCGATGGTTTCAACAGATGGGAGGCGGGCCAGCGTTTGTTTACATCCTTGTTGTTCCAAAAATACAACAGTGGTGATATGGACATAAAAACTTTGGACTATGTTTATGAAGCTTTTGGGCGCACACTCGCCAACCAGGATATGGACTACTCAATCAAGTCGTATGCTTTGACTTTACCAGGAGAGTCGACTTTGGCCGAAGAACTTGACTCTAATGTTGATCCAGTGGCGTTACATAAAGCTCGTGGCGCCGTGAAGAATGCAGTAGCCAGAAAGTTTCAAAAAGAACTTCTTGATGCTTACAATGAATTGACTTCAGCAATGGCTGCAGATTCGGAGTTCAAGGTAGATGCAGAATCGGTAGGGCGAAGGAGACTTCGAAACACTATTTTAAGCTACCTAACCGGCATCAAAGATACCCCAGAGGAACAAAAAACCGCCGCTGAGCTTGCGACGACACATTACAATAATGCAAGCGGTATGACTGACAAGATGGCAGCACTAAATTCCCTCGCTTCTATGGATGGCGAAGGCGCAAGTGCTAGAGACGCAGCTCTTCAAAGTTTCTATGACGAAGCAAACGGCGATGCCCTTGTGTTGAATAAATGGTTTAGTGTTCAAGCCCTCGCTGACCTCCCAGATGTTTTAGATAGAGTTAAGGCTTTGATGAAGCATCCCGATTTTACTCTATCTAATCCAAACAGATGCAGGTCTCTCCTTTCTGCATTCACTATGAATTCGGCTTACTTTCACTCCGAAGATGGAGAGGGTTACAAGTTCATTGCTGATAGCATTGCTGAGTTGGACAAACTCAACCCTCAGATATCATCTCGAATGGGAACCAGCTTGATTCAGTGGAGAAAGTATGGAGAAACGAGAGCAGAGCTAATGAAGACCGAACTTAGGAAACTATCTAGTATGAAGCTTAGTGATGATCTTTTTGAAGTTGTGAATAGAGGATTAAAGTAAGTCAGTTACTTTTAGCAGCACACTATCTCTCTCTAGCTAGAGAGAGCTTAGAGAGAGATGTAACCGATAACAACTATCTTATTCAAACTCCTTTATTTTTTCCCTCATTTCTTACTCTACAACATCACGTACTAATCGAATGCACCCCTGAGAATGTCACAACACGAGCCTTGACTGCGTCTTTGATCTACAACTCGAATGTCTCCTCGTGGAAATCAAACTTGACTCCTCCACAAGCATCAGACCACTGCCTACTGGCTTCTCTTGCATGATCAATGAAAGAAATGGGTCCGCAAACAAGGACGGCAACTGATGTCTCTCCCTGCTGAATGGCGGCATCCTTCATTTCACCAAAAATCTTGTTGAGATCGGGTCTTCCTTGAGTGATAGTACGGCTGTGAGCCTCAACATCAGTATCCTTCTGAGTAAGGTAGATATCAAGTTTCAATGCATCGATCTTCTCGGTGTCCAAAACAGTTGGGCCAGGGTTCCTGGTACCGTAGTCCTTCATCGCATTCAACATATCGAGCGATTTAATGGACCACACAAAGCGGAGCGACCTAATATCTCTTTTTTCGTTCATCATTTGATGAAGCAAATCGTTTCCAATAGAGTACATGGGTGTAACGCCAATTCCACCAGAAAGAATAAGTACCATCTTGTATCTGTCGCTGTCGTTCAAGTCAATGTTGAGACTACCATAGGCTCCTTCCATCATGAATGGAACTTCAGTCTCCTTTTCGGCCAATACCTGAAGCTTTCTGGTCCACTTTCCAAGAACCTTGGCGTGAATTGTAACAATGTCTTGGTGAGGGGAGGACGACACGGTAAAAGGATGAAAGGCGGCAAAACCAATCTTGGGCAAGGCAATCATCACAAACTGACCAGGGCTGTAATTGAATTTCTCAGGTTTTGCGAAGCTAAGTTCAACAATATCACCGGATAGATTTCTAATAGATGCCTTCTTTGGATAAATGTATCCAGTCATCAAAATGTATCTGGTTCCGAGGTCAATCACCAACCATGCGATCGCGAAAATGACAGCAGTAGATCCATGAATAAGGGCTAAAACAAGGGCTCCCATGGCAAAAATGACATGTGGAACATACCAGAATTCAAAAAACAAACGACGCATGATCGAGACAGTTGCCGGAATGATGAGCGCTGCCATGCATAATAATGCAAGGGTACCAGTTAAGTTCACGTCATTTTCATAAGTGTACTTGATGAAATCAGGTTCAAGTCCTTCCCTAGAATGCATAGTTTCAACCCAAACATGAGGTGCATCTCCTGAAAGCTGCCTCTCGTCTTGCATCTCTTCAATGATAGCCAACCTACGCTCGGAATCAAGCAACTCTCCAAGGGTATAAGCACACCAAAGATGCATTGCAGATGCTGCAACAGCAAGGTAAGACCATAGCTGATGCCAGATAATAAGGCGTTCAAAAGGAACTCCAAGAGCAAAGGTGATAAGAGAGTTGGATTTATTGGCCAACAAGACAGATCCAAGAAGAGCAATTTCAGCATTGGCACCAGAGGAGATGATGTCTTTGTTCTCCGTGAAGGTTGTGTTGTAAGCCTGATAAATGATGAGGGCGATTGGCACCAAAAAGATAACCTATAGTTGAATAGGAGCATATTTAGTATGAGATAAGTTCCAAAGGACAAGTGTACTTCCCGATATTTCAGTTCATTCTAGTACTTACCTCGCCAATACAAACATGGGGAAGATGCTTGAAGGGGTAAATCAAAGGCATACGACAGAAGGGAAACAACTTCGTCTGAAGAGGACGAGAAAGCTTCCAGCGGATAGAAACTAAAGTGTTCCACAATGGTAGGATTCGCTGTGAAATCCATCGAAAAGGAATTGATAAGAAATATGATATCATATGATCAACAACATCAACAATAGACGAGAAGAACAAAACTCACCTCAGCACATTTGTGAAAGAGAATGGAGAACATAGGTACCTCGTTGAAAGGAGCTTTGGCTCCTGAACTAGATTTCTGATCAGTCATCTTTGTGTTTTCGTCTTGAAACTTGTCAACTGCCATGTGGATGGGAAAAAGTATTATGAATCTCCGTTTTGGTTCCGTCCAACTGTTCCAAACACATCACAGATCACAGACATAAATGATGACATCCCCACACTTAACAGGCAAAAGAACTCAGGCGTCATAGTGACGAACAGACAATGGCCCCCGATCAACGGAAACAACAAGAGATAGTAAAGAGAAAAATACGGAGAAACTATTTGTACCAATATTTAGATGGTCGCACGATCGATGAATTTATGGATATTAGCTTACTGATGAGATGAGAAAATAGGATGGATAACTTTTCAATCAGCGCTGTGATTGGGCTTTCGCCTTTTTGATATGGGATCATTATTTTCAAAAAATATCTGCGGATTTTGATTTTGATCATGTGCAGAAGTTGATGGAGAGGGTGTACTCTTTTGTGTATATCGCCCGTAATGGTCTTGCGTTGAGAAAGAATTTGTCTTTTGAGACGGAGTGAAAAATGGATAACTTTGGGAAGATCCTATTGGGTCCCATGAATTGTTTTGAGATGAAGCTGATGGTTTCCCTTCATGCATGGTTGTTCCAGCTAAGGTTTTCACCTTGTGTGCATGTTCTTCTAGTCTTTGACGCTCTTCTTCGTTCAAGAAGTTCAACATATTATACTTGTGCAACACTTTTTGCTTATCAAGGAGAAACTCAATATCTGCGACATCGTCATTGGGGAAAACAGTGGTTGCTGGATCTGCGTAGAGACTATCGAAAGAACTTGCAGAAGTGGATGCAACAGAAGATTCCATGAGCAAAATTACAGCAATAGCATCATCTAGTTCGACAATGTTACGATACATAAGACGTGCGTGTGCCTGTGCGAGACGAATTAAAGATTCGAGTAATCGAACTGTAACTTGTATCTCGATACACTCTGATGAGCGACATTCAGAATAATGTGTTTCGAGAAGTGTCGATGCTTCGGGGCTAATGGTTGGATGAAACCGAGACTTTGCAACTGCAATATAGGCTCGTAATTTGTCAATGGTCCAACTGGCCCTTTTAGAGTGCCCCGTGGGCTTGGAGCAGTCATATCCAGAGCCCTGGATAGCTCTATTGAGGAGAAATGTTGCCACATTATCATCTTTTTGAGCATCGCTTCCATCAATCAACTTGAATACAAGATCAAATCGTGACAAGAGTGGCGGTTCGATCCCTACATTTACCGTAAATGGCTTATCATGATCATAAAACCCACCTTTTGCATTGCAAACCGCGATTACAGTGGCTCTACAATTCAATTTACATACTATTCCTGCTTTCGCAACTGATAATGTTTGTTGCTCCATCGCTTCATGAATTGTAGTCCGATCCTTTTCGGCTATGCAAGAGAATTCGTCAATAGCACAAACACCTCTATCAGCCAATACCAAAGCACCAGCCTCGAGGGTCCATTCTTTACCAGAGTCTTCGCGCACTGCAGCACAAGTCAGTCCGGCACTTGTTGTTCCGGAACCAGAAGTCAACACAGAACGCGGACACAAAGCTGCAGAAAATCGTAGAAATTGAGATTTTGCAGTCCCAGGATCACCACATAAAAGCAAATGAGATTGTTCTCTCCTTCTAGTTTCAACGGTAGCGTTAGAACGAGCTTCGTGTCGTTGTTTCAAGTGTCTTGAGTCGGTTGGAAATGCATGTGGTGTATTATCTTCACCAAGTGTAAATTGAACGGGTGTATCATCATGATCTACGACGCGTATATTTCCATCAGAATCATGAATGGAATCTTTCGATTCTTGGTCAGAGTTATTCTTATGCGCTGTACTAGACCCTCCAATCAAAGTTAGCAATAAAGCAAGTTTGATCAAGGACACGCCATACACTGTGGGGCACACTGCGCTACAGATGAAATTTCTTGCAGCTATAGGTCTTTTTCTATTAATGTCTTCTTGCCAAAATTGTGTAAATTCCTTGACAATTTCTTCTCGTACCATTCCATTATTACGATTGTCGGATCGTTGGCTGTCATTGCTTTCTTCGCTAGTATTATTATTCGTATCGTCAAATATACAATCCCATGATGAACTACTACTAGCCCCTCCTGCTTGTTCTGAACCATGTACTACACGTATAGAATGTGCATGCATAGCCATATTGATATCAATTTCAGCCATGGGTTGCAAATGTTGCCAATGACTAATCAATGTTCCAACCACAACGACATCATCTCCTGGCATACATTGATCCACTAAATCATTTTGAAGTTTAATCAATAATGCTCGTGGAATGACACCTGTTCTTGAATGACTACTATTACTCCTCGCAACTGATTCTTGTACTTTAATTTCTTGGTAATCACTTCTAGTTGTTTCATCTTGTATCAGATTAAAAAGTTTCCCCGGACAATGTGGCGTTGGACAACGATTTGGTTCAACGAGTGCATTGTTACATTGATGTAAATCAGCTCTGACTGTAAACCGTATTCCACAACCCTTGTGCTTCGAGGAGCATTCGTAGGATCTTTGACTTTCGTACATTTGCACTTTACTACATCGAACGACAGTTCCACTCAATTGTAATATTTTTCCCACGTCGGATGAGTTTAGATTGGAAAGTGAAGGTTTGCAGTTGGAAATGTGAGGTGGTAAATGTATTAATCTGGCATGAACTCTTGTGGCATTGATCCCTTTGATGGTTGGTTTTGGATGTGAATGATTTAGAATGGTTGTAGTGAGATGATGTTCATTATCTTTGGAGGAAGCAGCATTGATTTGAAAATCCTGTGTAAATTCTTGAATGGAAGAGAATATGTCCTTTTGAGCAGCAATGATGGCCTCTTCCAAAGGCGGCAATAACACACCTGGATATCTTAATAACATATTACCCAATACTGGTTCTGCATGAAGAAATTGATGCATGTCAATTTGAAGACTGTAGTCATAAACACCTGTTTTACCCGTTTCAGCATAAAGCATCTGAAGCAATGACGCAAGACATTTCGGACAAGAGAGTAAATAGGATTTGAATTGCCGTTTCACGTCATCGGGTGATCCCAAGTCTCGAAAGGAAGAAGCTAAAAGTTTGGTTGGTGCCCAATTCAAATGAAGCCCTGTCATTGAAACGTTTATCTATGAAACAAAGTGATATACTTGTGTGATTGATTCATTCATTCATTCGCTACCAGTCGCCAGTAGCCAGGTGTTGGTTGTACATAAGTACTTAGGTACGAACAAGACTAACATGGACGGAATATACCGATTTACACGCTCACTTTCTACAGATGAATTCACACAACACAAACTACACAACACATTGCAACGAGATATGACAAAATGACAACCATGAAAGGGAAGCCATCCTTTATGGACCTATTTTCGTATCATTTAATGCAAGATTTATGGAACAATGATTCTATCAAATGCAAAGAACAACGCAAATACCATTCCTCGGATGAGGATGGTACTACTGCTACTACTAATACTAATACAACTAGCTCATTGTCATTTTCGTTTCATTTTTCCACTGAATTTAGAACAAAAGAGAACAAGAGTAACAAGCATTGTCATGTCTACTTTTGGGATATAACGTTTGAATTGAATCATGCTGACGATGTTGTTTCTACTCATACTCCACATGATCTAATCGATTCAAAAATTTCCATTCGACTGGGAGCCCTGATTGAGTTTCAAAAGGGTGCATTGTACATACAAACGAATCCATTGAACAAAAATTATCTCATGAGTTTTGCAGATGGAATCTGTATTGAAGATACAGGTCCAATTCAAATGGCAAAGGTCTTCTTAGAGGCATTTGAAGCATGTGTTATAAAAGAATGTACCCTAGTAGTGGCGGAAAAGGATGGTACATCGACAGTGAGCATTCAAATGGTCCATTATCATCCTGGTTTAAATCAAAATGTGAGACTTTTTCATGCACAAGTCAATGATTATAGGACAGGATATGTAGGGCCCATCTCACTGAATCTGTTTGAGACACATGTATTTCATCCGACTTTACGTTCCATGGAATTATTTCAAGACTGGTGGTCCCAACATTTCATTATAGACCAATGCTCAAATAGTGTGGAGGAGGATATTTTCAACAAGGAACCTGACTCAAAGGCGAAGAACCAAAGTAATGATACAAGGATACTGCCATCTGTCACCCATACAAATCCCTTGTGGAATGAGGAACAGAATGATGGAACACATCATGTGACTGCTACTACTGCTACTACTACTAGTAGTAGTAGTAGTGCGCAACCAACGAAAAGACCCAGGATGAACGCTCAACCTTTGCATGGAGTCATTCGATATAAAAAGAAGAAGAAGAGTAAATTGATTTATGAAACCATGTAAATATATATTATTTGTACTAATTAGCTTTTTATTTTATATTGTTTTTTATAACCTACCCTAAGTATAATCATGTGATATTTGTATAGATGCTAGCTGCTTTTCTTCCGGAAAGAAAAGCTAAAGGAATCAGTCGTTGAATCCCTACCACTAGACTTACCATTTGGATGACGGTCGTCTGCTTTCAACTTTTTCAACTGCTCTCGAAGCAAAGAATTCTCATCTTCCAACAATTTTATCTTGCTCCTCAACAATTCAACCTCTCTACGAGTACCTAACATTGAATGCGTCGTGGATGTGATACTATCAACATCATCCCATTCATTGTTTACCGACGTTATTTGATTGCGTCGTTCCATCAACGTCGAGATGCATTTATCGATAGTACTCTCGAATCGAAGCATTTCTTTCATCACGCTGAGGTATGGCCAAGCAGCTGCCTGTCCATTTTGCAAGTACAATTTCATATCTTCTACTGTTGGATTGGACAATGATTTCAACCCAAACACTTGCATAGTCGTAAAGTGAGGCACAAGAGTCAAATGGCCATGATACTTTTGCTCAAATACTTTTGAAATATCATGACCAAAGATCTTTGGAAACAAATTCAATCGAGATAGATTTAAAGCTCTACTTCGAATGTCCATTTCACAAATCTGAAATAAACTCCAATAGATACTCTTCATATTCGGGTGATGGGCTTTATGAAGGAAAGGGAGTACGTGAAAATTAGTCTGAGCGACGATGTAGTTTGACACATTGAACAATGCAGATATTCTTTTAAATGGTAAGTCCGCTTGTACAGAACCATCGATCCATTCAACTCCATCTACCTCAAAGAGCTCCTGTACACCAGCACTATTTTTTGTCCTTAATTTTGCAGGTGCCATGACACCTGGTAATGCACAACTGGCAGCAACAGCACTCGCGAGTGTCACACGAGGTGTGCTAATGTGGTTCAATAGAAGACGTTGAGCACCGCCACTTTCTGCTCGACTTGCAGAAACGGTAATACAAACATGCTTTCCAGTCCTTTCGAAGGCTTCTTCGAATGTTATATCTCCAAAGTAGAATTCACAACATCGTTTGAACTCTTCGGAATCTACCAAGAGTTTGTGTTTTAGCCAATATGCACCCATTTCAACTAGCTTCGGAAACCAACGAATATTATGTCGAGCCATCTCGCCTGTAAGCATATAATCTGTACTCACAGTTGGAACGCAAGCATCACGCAGCAACTCTTCTCTTGTTTTGATTGCACATACTGCTGCTGTAATACTGCCTCCTGATGTCCCAGAAATCACTTCAATGTCATCATAGATTCGTGATTCGCACAATGCTTTGATGGTTCCAAGATGATACATTGCTTGAGCGCCTCCTCCGGATAGCATCAGTGCACTTCTTCCCATATTATGCTTAATTCTACGCATGAGATTCAAACGGTCTGATAGCTCATGGTCAATACTTCTTGATGGGGATGAATCTCTAGAATCAGTTCCATTCGAAAAGTCTGAAGATATTTTGGATTCCGCAAGCCAAATCAAACATCTTTCTACCTCCTCATGAAAGCCAATAATTACATCTCTAGCTTTCGCTGAAAGCAAATGTCGACCACATTCCATCATTGACTTTGCGTCTCGGATTAAAAGATCGTCGACACTTAAGTGATTCCGTTTGAGAACGCCCTGAAGTAATGACTGTAATGTAGAGGTGGCATTGTCCTGAGACGGTGCGCAGGGTTCACTATTGTAATGAGTCAAATTTTCCTCGCTTATACGACCCACGGGTAAGCATTTCATTGCAGATGCTGCTTGCAAACGAGCCTCTCGTAATTGTTCAGTGCTTTTGATTAACATCGGCCCCGTCCGCCCCAACTCTTTTTCAATATCTTCAAAGTCCTTCATCTGGGTAAAGATATCATCCATAGATGTACTACGTCTGGCAGGCGACGGTGGAATTCTAATTTTGGAATGATCTAATTCGGCACAACTTTGGGATCGTTTCAAGTCAAATGTCGATTTGGTTCCTTCTATCGCTTGAGCTAAAGATAGGACATTCCCACCTTTAATGGAAGGCGATTGAAAAATATTCCACGTGATCTTTTTCTTTGGAGGTTTTGGTAGTTCTTGAACAGGGACAGGTTCTTGAATCTCAATTTCTAGAAACTCATCGTAGTTTGTGGCCATGTGCAACTTATTTCTCCATTCTTTTCTCCTACCTCTACGAGTTACATGGTTCTGTCCCTTTTTACTGAAGCCTGATTTAATAGTGTAGTACCGAATATAGCTTCTCATTGATGCAAATGTCTTGAGAATGGTCAGCATTCCAAGATCCAAGCCAATCATGGAGAACTGATATACAACATATACCAACTGGATGGCTCCAAAAATCAATGACGTAAACAACCAAAATATCCATATGGACGTCGAAGCCAGCGTCAATCCCAAGGTTATGATAAATGGCCAAAGTACAATGAATACAGGTGTGAATGGCAAGTACCTCCAAAATATACCTTGAAAATTATCAATGACAACGTTTGAAGTCGGTATGGCAGCAACAACCGTAGACACATATGCCTCCAGATGATCCAGAAGACTTAAGACCGCAGAGTACATGCTCTCCCCCTGATTGCTTACTGCTAATCAATGATTGTGAATGGACTGTGAATATGGATTATAAATGAATATGTCTTGTAAATTGTATTTCTGAATAAAGATAAGTAGATTTGGGGTGCCCTTACACATGAACCGCGTGGAAAACGAAAGAGAAAACAAAACGGAAAAAAACAGGGAAAAAGTGTCAGAGGGATGTCATGCTGGTCTTAATCTGTCTCTTCTAACCCTAACTATCACTAAGAAAAGCTGAGGAATCTCGAATGGTTTTGACCAGCAGGACAATTGTACTATGTTTGCTGTTTGATCTGAAACATGATTCATTCAGCTAGATTTGAGTCATGTCAAATTGAAAAAAAAATTACATGATCAAACGATTGATTCAAACAAGATCATTTCAATTTTTACAGAGATTGGGGGAAACGGGAAACGGGCATCGCTTTTTGAACCAGAGGACAGTTCATCAGATTCCTGCTATCTCGACAGGTGAAAGAGAGGTGAGTACACAGAGTCAGTCAGTCAGAAAAAGCCTCAACAGAAAGAACTTCGCCTCTTTTTTCAAACGAAATTGACACATAAATAAAACGAAACGAGAATAAGCAACAACAACCACGCAATCAAATTACCAACGACTACAAGGGTTTTCAACATTACACATAAGAGGATCAAGAAAAGATACAGCTCCCCTAAGGTGCTTCATCTAGTTTCAACATATATCCGGCGTTTGCCACAAGAACCAAGTCTTGAAACGTTTCGATTACGATTCATTTCATTCAAACGAGCAATATACCTTCCGTCGTTCTCTTAAGAAATTCACTGAACAAGCAAACCATTGAAGTGCTTGACCTTATTAATA